>JAEIGA010006601.1_pt1 | contig 17679 bp, 11 predicted proteins | sample 9270691 | NCBI WGS metagenome assembly JAEIGA01 (sample SAMN17057246, study PRJNA624740) | gut metagenome | biome: biome; isolation source: fecal sample | host: Bos grunniens | place: China: Xizang | collected 2019 | reverse complement strand
TTGCACTCATATGTCTTTCCATCCTTAGTTACGCATGGGCGCTCTGCTGGAGAAGCCGCTGTGCGGATTGTGAACTCCATGAGACGCTTAACGCCGATGTCCTTCTTTGCAGAAAGACAGAAGATTGGCATCACATCACCCTGACGGATACCGATTCCGAGTCCCTTTCTGATTTCATCCTCTGAAAGAACGCCCTGCTCGAAGAATGTCTCCATAAGAGTATCATCATACTCCGCAGCACGCTCGATAAGAGCACCTCTAAGTTCCTCTGCCTCAGCAAGCATATCAGCAGGAATCTCAAGATCCTGACGCTTGCCTGTATCGCCTTCGAAACGATAATATTTCATTTTGAGAACATCTACAAATCCGTCGAAGTCAGGTCCTACTGTAACAGGATACTGAACTACTACAGGCTTGTTTCCGAATGTCTCTTTCATTGATTCGAGAGTTCCCTCCCAATTTGCCTTGTCACCGTCGAGCTGGTTTACTGCCACGATCATAGGAATTCCATATTCCTTTGCGTAACGCGAATAGATCTGAGTACCTACCTCAACTCCCTGCTGTGCATTCACAACAAGAACTCCAAGATCACAAACCTTGAAAGCAGAAACAGCTCCACCTACAAAGTCATCTGCACCCGGAGTATCTATGATATTGAACTTGGTATCCATGAACTCAGCATAAAGCGGAGTAGCATAGATAGACCTCTGGTTCATCTGTTCGATCTCAGAATTGTCAGAAACAGTGTTCTTACCTTCTACTGTACCTCTTCTGTCAATGACTTTACCTTCGTAAAGCATCGCTTCAGACAATGTGGTCTTACCTGCCTTGGTGCTACCAAGCAGAACCACATTACGGATGTTTTGGGTTGAATAAACTTTCATCAGTATTAGTGTTATTGTGTTTGTAATTATATGGTCTTTCTGTGTCTGAAAAGACACATCCTCGCAAATCTAATAAAATTATGTCGCATTATCAACAATTACACATAGTTATTTGTATAAGGATTTGTCAAAACCAAGCTGAAAGTTTTCCAGAATGTCCTCTGACGACATCCCGAAAACGCTGTAGAAAGCATTGTCGACACCAACCATATCAATAATGTCATCACTGATGCTTTTTCCGTTCATAAGCATGCTGCACAAACGAAGATAAGAAATACTGTCATTCATAAGCGTATGTTTTTATGCACGCAAAACTGTTCCCATGCATCGGAAAATCCAAACTTTTGTGACAAAATCACCGTAAAACAACTAAGATTTTTCTTTTTTTTATTGTTTTTTCTCTTTTTTAGTCGGAATTCCCGCACATTCGTCAGAAAATCCGGTTTATCCACGGTCTATATATCGGGTACTTTTGCCCTCTGAAATCAAGACCAGGTCATGGACAATATCTCGATAAAACAAAATATCCGAAATATCAGGAAATCCAGAAAACTGACGCAGGAAGACATGGCATATAAGCTCGGTATGTCACTTACTGCATACCGCGATCTGGAAAAAGGAGAAACCTCTATCGTCAATACAAATCTCCTGAAAGTCGCGCATCTTCTCGGCACCACTACTGAAGAACTAGTACTCGGATACAGGCCGATTCAGATGGAGTCCTCACGTCTTGAAGACATCAAGGAAGAGTACAGCGGACAAGTGAAAGTCCTCGAACAAAAAGTCGAATATCTCGAAAATCTGGTCGATTCTCTCAAAGAAACCATCTCCACCAAAAACGAAATCATATCAATGCTTAAAAAATCACTTGATAAGGACAAATAGATTGCGTATTTTTGCAGAATGCGCAAAGTACCGGATCTTTTAAGCTATCTTCATGAGGACCTGATAGAAGCGGGTTGTGACGAAGCCGGACGAGGCCCATTGGCCGGATCTGTCTTCGCTGCTGCCGTCATACTACCGAAAGACTTCCATCACCCACTACTGAACGACTCAAAGAAGATGACGCAGAAATCCCGAGAAATCCTTCGCCCTATAATCGAGAAAGAGGCTATTGCTTGGGCTGTCGAGGAGGTCACCGCAGAAGAAATCGATACCATAAACATACTGAACGCATCCATAACAGGAATGCAGAGAGCCGTTCGCAGGCTTCAGGTAAAACCCGAATTTCTTCTGATTGACGGAAACAAGTTCAAGCCGTTTGACGGATACCGATATCAATGCGTTGTAAAAGGTGACGGCAAGTTTGCATCAATTGCTGCGGCATCTGTCCTCGCCAAGACATACAGGGACGAATACATGCGCCGGCTGTCATCGGAATATCCGCAATACGGATGGGAAAGAAACATGGGATATCCGACAAAGGAGCACATAGATGCGATCATCGAGCACGGATACACTCCTCATCACAGGAAGAGCTTTCACCTGAAACAGCTGGAACCTACGCTATTTTGAGCCCAACTTGACCAGAAATCACTGCATCATGATAAAGAAATAAAAACAACACAGATATGAAACGGATAACAACAATCATCACGGCACTTACCATATGTTTCAGCGCTTTGGCTGATGAAGGCATGTGGCTTCTCCCTCTCCTTGAGAAGATGAACGGCAAGACCATGCAGGAACTCGGTTGCGAACTTACCCCGAAACAGATATACGACATCAACAACACCTCCCTTAAGGATGCTATCGTACAGTTCGGAGGCGGATGTACTGGAGAGATTATTTCCGGAGAAGGCCTCCTTGTGACAAACCACCACTGTGGATACAGCAATATCCAGAAGCTCAGCAGCGTGGAGCACGACTACCTCAAGGATGGCTATTGGGCTATGAACCGCAGCGAGGAGCTCCCATGCGAAGGACTTTCCGTTACATTCCTTGAATATATGCAGGATGTGACTCCGGCTGTCGAAAAGGCATTGAACAAGGCAAAGAAGCAATTCGGTCACGATGAAGCGAAAGTCGAAGAGGCTCTTGTAAAGGCCATGGACGAGATTGCAGAAAAGGCAGAAAAGAAGAATCCTCACTGCCACGTGCAGGTGACTCCTTTCTATAATAACAATGTGTACTACCTTATTGTATATAAGACTTATACCGATGTGCGCTTCGTAGGTGCACCACCTTCATCAATCGGCAAGTTCGGTGCGGATACAGACAACTGGATGTGGCCTCGTCACACCGGAGACTTCTCTATGTTCCGTGTTTATGCAGATAAGGATAACAATCCGGCATCATATTCCACTGAAAACGTTCCGCTCAAGGCAAAGAACCACCTGAAGATCTCCCTCAAAGGAGTTCAGGAAGGAGATTATACCATGATCATGGGATACCCGGGACGCACTACCCGTTTCCAGACATCTCCGGAGCTCAAGTTCCAGATTGAGGAAAATGATATCAGTATTGCAGCTCGCACAATCAGACAGGATGTAATGCTCGAGGATATGCTTGCTGACCCTAAGGTGAAGATTCAGTATGCCAGCAAGTATTCCAGCTCTTCCAATGCCTGGAAGAAGTGGCAGGGAATGAAACTCGCATTCGAGAAACTCGACATCATTGGACGCGCAGAGCAGGAGGAAGAGGCTTTTACAGAATGGGTAAATGCAAATCCTAAGCGTAAGGCTAAGTATGGAACTGCTCTTGCTGACCTTAAAGCAGGCATCGAGGCTGGAAAGGACGCTAATTTCGACCTTACGAAAGGTTATGAATCTGTCTATAGAATAGAGATGACCAACTTTGCACGTGCATTCGCTGCTACAGCAAACCGCGCGATTGCTGACGGACAGGATGAAGCTACAGCCCTCAACGCCGCATATGAAAGAATTGCGGGACAATATGCAGACTATTCTGTGGGCACAGACCGCAAAGTTGCAAAGGCTCTCATGAAGCATTACCGCGAAATTGCAGACCCCGAAAATTATCTCAAGGGGCTCCCTGAGGATTTTGCTACAATGGACATAGACAGATATGTGGACAACATGTTTGACAACAGTGTATTCACTTCTGCAGAAACCCTCAAGGCAGCAATAGCACAGAAAGGCAAGGAAGTCCTCGATGACCTTGCTGTAGTGACAGGTAAATCCATTTATGAAGAATGTCTGAATGCACAGACTCTAGCCCTCGGATCTGACGATGCTCTCGCAAAGGCAAGACAGGTATATACAGCCGGTCTGCTCGAATGGAAGGACGGCGAACCTTCATACCCTGATGCAAACTTCACCATGCGTCTCACATACGGAACAGTAAAGGGATACTCTCCTAAGGATGCTGTCGTGTATAAACACTACACCACCCTCGACGGAGTGATGGAAAAAGAAGACCCGAACAACTGGGAATTCGTGGTTCCTGCCAAACTGAAGGAGCTCTGGAAGAACAAGGATTTCGGTCAGTATGGTACAACTGACGGAAAGATGCCGACCTGCTTCCTCAGCAATAACGACATTACAGGCGGAAACTCGGGAAGTCCTATAATGAACTCTCGAGGCGAACTCATCGGACTTGCTTTTGACGGAAACTGGGAATCCATGAGTAGTGATGTTATGTTCGAACCGGAACTTCAGAGATGTATAAACGTAGACATACGTTATGTTCTCTTCATCGTCGACAAGTTCGGTGGTGCCGGTTATCTTGTAGATGAAATGACTATTGTAAAATAAAAATGGAAGTAAATACAATCAATAAATGGCTCCTTGAAGTGGAGCACCCTGCCAAAGGAGACAAGAATATAGTCGAGCTCGGAATGGTCGAGAAAGTAGAGGTCGGTGAAGGAAGCGTGACAGTGACCCTGGCATTCTCAAAGCACCGTGATCCTCTTGCGGAATACCTTATCGGTAGCACAAAGGCAACAATAATAAGAAACGCTCCTGCCGGTACCAAGGTTGAAGTCAAGACTATAATCAAAGACGAAGCTCCTAAAAAGAAGCCAGGTCTCGATCTCGGAGAAGAAGAACTGACAAATGTAAAGCATATAATAGGAATAGCTTCAGGTAAGGGAGGCGTAGGAAAGTCAACCGTCTCGGTAAATCTCGCTGTCGCACTCGCTCGTCTCGGATATAAGGTGGGACTTGCTGATGCTGATGTATATGGCCCTTCCGTTCCTAAGATGACTGCCACCGAGGGAGAAATGCCTGATGCAATCCAGGAGGGAGATAAGGAAGTCATCCTCCCTATGGAGAAATACGGCGTGAAATGGATGTCAATAGGATACTTTGCTAAACCTGAGCAGGCTCTGATATGGAGAGGTCCTATGGCATGCAACGCGTTGAAGCAGATGATTCTCCAAGTAAGATGGGGCGAACTTGATTTCCTCCTTATAGATATGCCTCCAGGAACAGGTGATATCCATATAAGCCTTGTACACGACATCCCGATGAAGGGAGCAGTGATTGTCAGCACACCTCAGGACGTTGCTCTTGCTGATGTCGAGAAGGGAGTCAACATGTTCAGGAACGAAAGTGTGAGCAAGCCTATCTTCGGACTTGTAGAGAATATGGCATGGTTCACTCCTGCAGAACATCCGGACGAAAAATATTATCTTTTCGGAAAGGATGGCGGTATCCGTATGGCGGAAAAATATAACATCCCGCTTTTAGGACAAATTCCTATAGTGCAGAGTATCCGTGAAGGCGGAGACAGCGGCGAGCCGGCAGCTCTTTCAACACGTCCTGACGGACTCGCATTCGTAGCTCTTGCTGAAAAACTTGCTGAGTCCTTGAAATAAATACTTGACAACCCGAAACAAAGACTTAAATATGAAGAAGTGCTCTTTTATAATCTGTGCCCTTGCGCTGATGATTTCGTTCAGTGTAAACGCACAACAGTCCCGACAGTACTGCAATCCGCTCCCAATGGAAATCGGCCCCGGAGGAAACGCTTCAGGAGACGTGAGCGTTCTGGAATTCCAGGGCAAATATTATATGTACTGCACAGGTGGAGGTGCCTGGGTATCCTCTGACCTGGTCAACTGGAAATATGAGCACGTCGAACATGTAAGTCGTATTCCTGTAGCTCCTGACGTGGCGGAATACAACGGAAAGTTCTACATGTCGGGCAACGACTGCCCACTCTATGTTGCAGACCATCCGTTAGGACCATATACTCTTCTCGGAGACTGGACAAATACAGGTGATATATCAGAAGGCTGGAACGGTGCATTCGATACACATATCTTCGTGGATGATGATAACCAGCCATATCTTTTCTGGCCAGGAAGAGGCATAAGCGGCATCTATGGTGTCAAGCTGAATCCTGACAATCTTTGTGAATTCGCAGGAAAGCCGGTTCATCTATTCGGATTCAATCCTATGCATAAATGGGAACGTTACGGCGAGATGAATGAATATCCTGGAGTCGCTTGGATCGAGGGACCTTGGGTAATAAAGAGAAACGGTGTATACTATCTTGAATATTCAGCATCCGGAACACAGTGGAAGACTTATGCAGAGGGTTACTATACCGCAACGTCTCCTCTCGGGCCTTACACATACGCAGCTAACAATCCATTACTCCAGAAGACCGAGGGTCTCGTGACAGGCACCGCCCATGGTTCGATTGTGAAGGGGCCGGATGATGAGTGGTGGCAGTTCTATACAATTGTTCTTTCAAACCCTCCTGGAGGAAGACGCATCGGTATGGACAAGGTCGTGTTCGACGATGACGGCCTGATGTCTGTAGAGGTCACTGACACTCCACAGCCTGCACCTCTTACAACGCCAGCAAAGGACAATCCTAAGACTGTTCCTGTAACTGTTAACAAGGTTCGCGCGATGAACGCTCTTTCAAAGATATCTTCAGAGCAGTTCGGATTCTTCGGTTCGTATGCTGTTGACAACTATAGCGGTACTGTATGGATGCCTGCTGAAGAGGATAAAGAACCTTCTCTCATGATCGAGCTTTCTCCTGCAACAAGATTCGACGTAGTCCAGTTGTTCACAGTCGACGCTCTGCGTATCATGTTCGGCGGTATAGCGCAACCTGGTTCAGGCCGAGGATTCGGAAGAAACTATGGCGATCAGATATATAAGTACAAGCTTGAGGTATCAACAGATGGCGAAAACTTCACGACTGTCCTTGACAGAACCGACAATACTGTTTCAAAGAACACCGTCTTTGACGAGTTTGAACCAGTGGAATGTCGATTCGTGAAGCTTACAATCACCGGCTGGCCTGAAGGAACCCCAAGAGGAATCATTGACTTCACAGTCTTCGGCTATCCTTCGACATACCTACCCGCAGCAGTAGCAACACCGACTTTCAGCGATCTGCCGAAAGACAGAGCTGATGGAAAATTTTAAAAATTGTTCACCTTGACTTTATTAAATGTCGCAATAATATCCTATTGAATTATGAAAAGATTCTGGTACTTGAAAATCTTGACTTATGCAGCAATCTTCGCTAGTCTGGGAAATAACAAAGCCATGGCACAGAATCCAATTGAGGGCCCATGTGATGTTTACCAGTCGTTCGGCATGAAATGCGTTGCTGCGCACAGTACGACACGAGTTCTTTATTCAAAGTACAATGGGCCATTGTATCAGGTCGTTCGCGAATCTGACGGAAAGACACTTGATATCGGTACGGTCTCTGGTGGATATGCAGATGCTGCTGCGCAGGATGCCTTTTTGGAGGGTACTATCGGTTACATCAGCATCATCTACGACCAGACCGGACATGGAAATGATCTTATGCAGGCTCCTCCCGGCACATTCAAGGGGCCGGCCAAAGGAGAATTCAACACTCTGCCGATTGCCGACATGGCTCCGGTAGTCTTGAATGGCCATAAAGTATATGGAGCCTATTTCATGCCTGGCATGGGCTTGAGAAACAATAACGCTTCGTACCTGGCCATCAATGATGAACCAGAAGGCATCTATTATGTGGTGGACGGCACCCATTTCGATAGCGGCTGCTGTTTTGATTATGGCAATTCATCTACCAATGGACGTGCAGTAGGACGCGGCACAATGGAAACGACTTATTTCGGTACATCCACCAACTGGGGAAGCGGAAATGATGACGGTCCATGGATCATGGCCGATATGGAAGCGGGTCTGTTTTCAGGATTCAATGCCAAGAAGAACGATGTACCGGCCATCACAGACTGGCGCTTTGTTTCTGCATACGTAAACGGTGGTGGCGGCAACAAATGGGATCTGCGAGGCGGTGATGCAACAAAGACAGAAGTGATTACTTATTATGAGGGTGTTCGTCCGGTGTCGCCAGATCCGAATGAAAGCTATTTTCCGATGAGTAAGAAAGGCGGTCTGTTGCTGGCTAACGGAGGTGATAACGGTAACGGTTCTGCCGGAACGTTCTACGAAGGAGTCATGACAGTAGGTTATCCGTCGCTGGAGGCCGTAGAAGCTGTCCAAGCTAACATTGCCGCAGTAAAATACGCAGAACAGTCTATTGAAACCTCACGTCTGCTTACATTCCGCAAGGGAGAACCGCAGTCTTTGTCCGTTATATTCCGTAACAACACGCAAAGCACAATTTCTAACCTCAACATCGGATTAGAACTTCCGCATGGATGGACTTATGAACTGGAGTCGACAGATAAGACCGGACGTATAAAGCCAGGACAAACGGCTTATGCATCCTTCCGAATCACAGGCCCAGACACAGATCAGGCAGGTTTCGCTCATGTGACTGCGGAATGGAAGGGTGGATTGGAATCGTCATCACAGAGAATCCGCAGCGCCGCATCTGTCTGCATCAATGAAATCTCGTTCGGAAGCGAACAATTCATCGAATTGTATAATTCATCAAACGAGGCAGTGGACCTCTCTGGATGGGAGATAGAAATCACCCGTAGCGGGTGGGCGCCGGTTCGTGCTGCACGTCTACCTGACGGTACAGTCATCCAGGCGAAAGGATTCCTCGTTCTGAGGCCGGACGACAATGCACTAGCTTTTGATTCTGCACCGCTTACCTCTATATTCATCCCTATTTCCACAGATCCTAAGAGTGTGTTCAGTGCTGGATGTACTACTCTTCCTGTAACATCTACCGCAGGTCTGATGGTCGGACAAAAGATCGGTATAGACCTCGGAGGCAACTATGAGGAGGTGACTCTTACCAAAGTAGGAACTGCAGGAACCCAGACTGTACTTGTCGGCCCGGCAAAGGCTGGTGACAAGGTTTTGACTCTTGAAGCGACTGCCGACATGCAGGAAGGAATGGAGATTACCATCAGCACAGGACAAAGAAAGGAAGTACGACGAATCACTAAGGTCATCAAGGCAGCACAAGCTCCGAAACCACGACGCTTCGGTCAGCCTGCAGAAGTCCATGAGCCTGGTATCGTCGAAATAGACAAGCCGCTTTCAATGGATCAGATAGCCGGTGTGGATGTATGGACTCCAGGTTCCGGAATAGAGTTTACGCCTGCCCTGAAGTATGACCATATAAGTGGTGATGCCATTTCGGCTCCAGCTGCTCCGATAGCTCAGGACGGCAGTTACAGCTATACTTACTCAACCCGTGCAGGAGCCATTGCATTATACCACGGAGATGTGCTGATAGATGCAGTCATTTACGGTTCGAAACAAAGTGATTCAAGTGCCAATGGAACCATTGCGCGTCCCGACCTTGCTATTCTTGAAGGAGACCAGAGTCAGGGTGGTTGCCTTGCTGTAGCTCCTCAGATGAGAATGCCATACGGCAGAAATGCAGAATCAACACCAGCACCTTCACAATCCCTGATTCGCTTCCCTGACGGCAACGACAAGGATGCCTTATGCGAAATCCGAATTAGTGAAAATCCTACTCCAGGAAGTGAAAATGTTCGAAATTAATCAAAAAACACTATCTTTACGCGACGTATGGTTTTAGTAAACCGGAACAATACTTCAAAAACATAACCCATAACAGCTAATCACATGAAAAAGACACTGAAACTTATTGCAATGGCTTCAATAGCCATTATGGCTGCTGCATGCTGCAACCAGAACAAGGAATGCGAAAAGAAAGTCGTACTCCCTGGCGAACAGGCTCCTCTCGCAGACCCAGGTCAGAAGAACTTCGGAGGTTCTGCTGTAATTCCTTCACAGCCAAGAGACACCACAGGAATGGCTGCAAGAAGAAAAGCTATGATGGAAGAAATGAACAAGATCAGAACAGTTCACTTCAACGATCTCTCAATGAGTGACCCATTCATCATTCCTGACCCTGAAACCAAGACTTATTATCTCACAAGCACAGGTGGTCGTCTTTACAAGAGTAAGGACCTCGTATGGTGGGAAGGACCTTACAATGTAATCAACATTGAAGATTCATGGCTTAAGACCGGCGGCGGTCCTGCAGCGTCCGAAATCCACAAGATCGGTGATTGGTACTACTACGCCGGCACATGGAATGACCACAGCGACCTTATCCAGCAGGTTCCAAGACGTTACAATGTACCTCACAACCAGACTATCCTTCTCCGTTCAAAGAACATCGAAGGACCATATGAAATCTTCACAGAAGACCGCAACTATGACTACCAGCCACGTGAGTGGGACTGCATCGACGGTACACTTTACGAAGAGGATGGTAAGATCTATATGATTTTCGTTCACGAGTGGACTCAGATTATCGACGGTACAATGGACTACATCGAGCTCTCAAGCGACCTTTCAAAGACTATCTCAGAGTGGCCTGTGACTATGTTCCGTGCTACAGAGAACCCTTCAGTAAAGGAAATGAACAGCCTCGGCGAAGCAACATTCGGACGCAAGCTCCCAGGTTGGGTGACAGACGGTCCTCAGATGTTCCGCACTCAGACAGGAAAACTCGGAATGCTTTGGTCAGGTTGGGGTGACGAGCGTTACCTCCAGCTCGTATGCTACTCTGAGTCTGGTACAATCGCTGGACCTTGGGTTCAGGAGCCAAAGCCATTCCTCGGCAACAACTCTGGTCATGGTATGCTTTTCCGCACATTCGAGGGTAAGCTTATGTATGTAGTTCACCATGTTGAGGGTAACGGTCCAAGAAAACCTCAGTACTGGAATGTTGACGATTCTGGCGACAAACTCGTTCTTCTCGACCAGATTGTTCTTGAAAAATAAAAGCAAAAAACCGCATTTTTTCAAAAATTTCATAAACCAGCCGAATTTCGGCTGGTTTTTTTATTCAAATAGGTGTTGTATACAAAATTTTGTAATCACAAAATCTTTTTATACCTTTATAGGCGCGTTCACAAAGAATGCATAATAACTAATAACCCATAACATCATGAAAAAACCACTAGAATTCTTAACAAAGGCCCTCGCCGCATTGTTAATTTGCTGTGGCCTTAGCATTTCTGCATTTGCGCAGAACCGTACAATCAGCGGTACTGTCGTTGACTCGCAAAATGCCCCTATCATCGGTGCATCCGTTATGATAGTCAGTAATTCAAACTCTCCACAAGGAACAGTGACTGACATTGACGGAAAATTCTCCCTCAATGTTCCTTCTGGAGCGTCTCTCGTAGTTTCTTTTATCGGCTACAAGACAGAGACTGTTGAAGTCGGCACCCAGACTGTCTTCAACATCGTTCTTCAAGAGGATTCCGAATTCCTCGAGGAAACTGTGGTTGTCGGATACGGTGTTCAGCGCAAGAGCGACGTGACCGGTGCCATTGCTTCAGTAAAGAGTTCTGACCTCGAAAACAGAACTACAACTGACGCTATTCAGGCAATTCAGGGAAAGGCAGCCGGTGTTCAGATCGTGAACTTCTCCGGAGCCCCAGGTTCAGAGTCAAACATCCAGATCCGTGGATACTCTTCGAACTCAAGCACAAGACCTTTGATCATTGTGGACGGTCTTAAGGTAAACAGCATGAACTACCTCGATCCTGAGAACATCGCATCAATGGAGATCCTCAAGGATGCCGCTTCAGCTGCCATCTATGGTGTCGAGGCAGGTAACGGTGTAATCCTCATCACAACAAAATCCGGAGCTGCCGCAAAGGGTACAGGTCGCGTATTCTACAACTTCCAGCAGACTTATCAGAGCGTGGCAAATCTTCCTGACCTGATGAATGCACAGGAGTACATGGATTATCTGATGCTCGCAGGTGCAGTCAAGGACAAGTCACAGTTTGATTATGACGGAGTTACAGATACATACTGGCCAGGTCTCATGTTCGAGACAGGACGTATGAGCCGTCATACTGTAGGTTTCCAGGGAGGAAACGACAGAGGAAATGTCTATGTATCCCTCAACTCTCTCACCAACGACGGTATCGTTACAGGCGACAAGGACTACAATGCACGTCTTTCAGCACAGATCAACGCTGAGTATAAGATCAAGGATTGGCTCTCAATAGGTGTCAATACTTCACTCACAAAGACAAACAGAAGATCAGTGACTGAGGCCGTTTCAACAGGTGTATCATTGTTCGGTACAATCCTTACTCATGACCCTATCACTCCTTGGACTTATGCAGCTGATGCAGTTCCTGACAGAGTCAAGGCAATCGAAATGCAGGGATACAATCTTCCAAGAGATGCTGAAGGCAACTTATATGGTGCATCTGTATTCGGCGGTAACAACCTCCTCTGGCACCCGGCCATCATGCGTGACAGAACTGATTCTGAAACTGAAAGCTTCGACGTGAACGGAACAGCATTCGTGAACCTCACTCCTATCAAGGGTCTCGTGATCACATCACGTCTCGGTTACAGAGCAGGTTATTCAATGCAGCACAGCTACAGTTACGAGCTCTTCGTAAACTCTACTGAGAGTCAGGCTTTCTCAATCTCTGCAACAGGAAGAAACTCACTCTACTATCAGTGGGAAAACTTCGCTAACTACACTTTCAACGTACAGAAGAACACATTCACTGCAATGGCAGGTATGTCCTTCCAGAAGAATACAGGAGACTATATTACAGGTAGTGCAGACCAGCTCACAAATTATGCTCCTAATTACCGCTACCTCAGCAATGCTGTGAATACATCCAAGATGAGCTTAAGCGGTACACCGAGCGAAAGCGCGAACATGTCATATTTCGGCCGTATCGGATGGTCATACGACAACAGATATAACTTGCAGGCTAACTTCCGTGCCGACGCATACGATACATCGAAGCTCGACCCTTCAAGCAGATGGGGATTCTTCCCTTCAGTTTCTGCAGGTTGGAACATCACCAACGAATCGTTCATGAAGAATTTCAAGAACACCACAGGTATCTCAATGATCAAGCTCCGTGCTTCTTGGGGTATCAACGGCAACGTGAACTCTCTCGGCAGCTACCAGTATGCTACTACTCTCGGAACATCTGTCGGTAACGGTTACGACTTCGAGGATGGAGCAGGTATGATTCTCGGTGCATCTCCTTCAACTACACTTCCTAACCCTAACATCAAGTGGGAGACTTCGCATCAGGTGGATATCGGACTCGACGTTAGAGCATTCAAGGATAGACTCAACGTGGCTCTCGACTGGTATGACAAGAACACTCACGACCTTCTTACCAGCATCACTCCTCCAGCTAATACAGGAGCAACAAGCGTTTATGTAAACGCCGGTAAGGTTAACAACCGTGGTTTCGAGTTCGAGGCTTCTTGGAAGGACAGTGTCGGTGACTTCCGTTACGGTATCAGCGGTAACTTCGCAACTCTTAAGAACAAGGTTGTAGAGGGAACAGGTCAGAGCATCCCTGGAGCACAGAGATGGGCAGGTATTAACATGACTTACTTCGAGGAGGGTTATCCTCTCTGGTACCTCAAGACATTTAAGGTAGAGAGTATCGATCAGCAGACAGGTGCGCCTATCTATAAGGAAATCGACGGCAAGGAAGGCATTACAGCTGACGACCGCGAATATGCAGGTAGCGGTATTCCAGACCTTACTTACGGTCTCACACTCGAACTTGGTTACAAGGGATTTGACCTCGTTGTTCTCGGATCAGGTGTACAGGGTATTGATAAGTTCTTCTGTCTGAACCGTGGTGACTCATTCACTCAGAACACACTCACAGAGTTCTACACTCAGGCATGGCAGAGCCCAAGCTCAACAGGTTACAAATATCCGAAGCCAGATGCATTTGATCCGAACTTTGCTTCTTCAGACATGAGAGTATTCGATGCTTCATTCTTCAAGATCAAGCAGATTCAGCTTGGATATTCAGTACCTCGCAATATCCTCAAGAAGATCGCAATGAGCAACCTCAGAGTCTATGTATCATTCGACGACTGGTTCACATTCACCAAGTATCCGGGACTTGACCCAGAGACAAGTGCAGTAGGTAGCGGCGCAAGCTCATTAGGTATCGACTTCGGTTCATACCCTATGTCAAAGAAGATTGTATTCGGTGTGAATGTTTCATTCTAATTTAAATCTGACGTAAAATGAAAAAGAATATATTACTGGTCCCATTTGTAGCATTGGGCTTGGTGTTCACTTCGTGTGAAGCACAGCTTGACATTCCTCAAAAGAGTGTCATGGACCTTACCACATACTATGAGACAGCAGGTGAAGAAGAAGTTGCATCGCTCGTTGCAAGACTTCACAAACAGTATTTCACTGGAGTACAGGGCTATGAGGTCATCTGTGGACTCGATATCCTCAGTGATGACTTCCACGCAGGCGGCGGCGGCGGAACAGATAATGCCAGCCAGATGCGTGATATGGCAGCCTATATCATGACTGCACAGGACGATATTCCAAAAGCCGTTTATACCGGTATCTATAGAGAAATCTACTATTGTAATCTCATCGTAGAAAAACTTCAGGAGAGAACAGAGGATTACGCTGTACGCGCAGTAGCTGAGGCAAAGTTCTTCCGCGCAATCTCTATGTTCGAGGCAGTACGCTGGTGGGGAACACCTCCTTTCGTAGACCACGTACTTGCTGACGATGAGTATCACACTCCTAATGGAGACCCTGAAACAATCATCAGATGGTGTCTTACTAACCTTGATGAAGCTATTGCAGTCCTTAAGTCAACAACCATAGATCATAAGGCATTCGGCGCTTACATTTCTAAGGAAGCTGCAAAGGCTTACAAAGGAAAGATTGCTCTCTGGTACGGTCAGAAATACAATAACGCAGAAATCCTTGCAATGGCCGTGCAGCCTCTTAAGGACGTTATCGGTTCTGGAGCTTTCGGTCTTGTCGATGATATGAGTATCCTCGGCAGAAATGCCGGAGACTTCTGCAAGGAGTATGTTTTCGAGCACAACTCTGCTGATAATGATGGTTTTGTAGATTGGAACCAGTCTGACCTCAGACATACATACATCGGCCTTCGCGTTGAGAACCTTGCCCTTCCTGCTCACGTCCAGCGAGGTGGTTGGGGATGGACCGGAGTCACTGGTGATTTCGGAAAATTCCTTACAAAGCATGAAGGCGGTACAGAAGGTCAGCGTTTCAAGGCATGGATCGCGACATACGACCAGATGATGGCAATGGACTATGCGACAGGTGTTACACCGGGTGTAGTAGGTAAATATCCTGATAACGAAGGTTATTTCCGTATGAAGAACATATTCTATGCTGACGACGTATTCCCTTCAAATGGTTTCTGGAAAATGTCTATGGCAAACTGGTTCTACATGCGATATGCTGAGGTTCTTCTCCTTTATGCAGAGGCTTGTCTCCTTACAGGACAGGACACAGCAGGAGGTCTTGATGCTCTTAACCAGGTTCGTAAGCGTGCAGGTCTGGCCGATGCTCCGACACTCACATACGATGCTGTCAAGGATGAGAGACGTGCTGAGCTCTTCGGTGAGTCGGAGAGATACTTCGACCTCGTTCGTTGGGGTGAAGCTCCAACCAAGCTTGCTGACAAGGGTAAGAAGGTTTACTCTTTCAAGGGTTACAAAGCAGGTGTCACACCTGGAGGTCCTGACAGCTGGGATATATCAATTGAAGATGGTCCTGGTAACGGATGGCAGGACAAATACGCACTCCTTCCATTCCCATTCACTCAGGTTCAGGCAAACGAAAACCTTGAGCAGAATCCTGGTTGGTAATACACAAGCATAAAATGACATACATTTCTAAGAAAAATAGAATAGTCATACGTTAGTAAGTTGGGAGAGACCTGCCGAATGGCAGGTCTCTTTTCAAATTTTTACTACATTTGCGGACGTTTTTATAAAAAGCCGGTAGTGTAGTATGAAATATGGAAATTTAAGCAGACAACTTACATCACTAGCAGGGCCGATTTTCATCGAGACCCTGCTTGTTATGATGTTAGGTGCAGTCGATACATTCATGCTGAGCAGGCATTCCGACAACAGTGTTGCAGCCGTCGGAGTAGTCAATCAGCTCATGAATTTGGTATTCCTCCTTTTTGAAGTCATTTCTCTCGGCACATCTATCCTTTGTTCACAATATATCGGTGCCAAACGTAGGGACAAGGTCATTCAGGTTGTGGGAATATCTCTTATCTTCAACCTCATTGCAGGCCTGCTCATAAGTACCGCCCTTTATTTCTTTGCAGGAGATTTCCTGAGAATGATGGGCCTTAGACCGGATCTGATGAGCGAAGGACTCCCATATATGAAGATAGTCGGAGGGTTCGCCTTCCTTCAGGCCATATCACTGTCATTATCAGCTTCACTGAGAAGTGCCGACAAGGCCAAATATCCGATGTATGTATCCTTGGTCGTAAACGTGCTCAACATCATAGGAAACTACACTTTGATCTTCGGTAAGTTCGGTATGCCGGCTCTCGGAGTGGAAGGTGCTGCCATATCGACCTCAATATGCCGATTTGCATCTGCAGTTATCTTGTTAATAATCCTCTTCAAGAAGCATATACCGTCATTCCCGAAGAAGTACTTCTCCCCTTTCCCTTGGATAGAGCTTAAGAATCTTCTCAAGATAGGTATTCCTTCCGCTGGAGAACATTTTTCCTATAGTCTCTCTCAGGTAGTGATATCCTATTTTATCAACATGATAAGCAACGAAGCCCTGGCGACAAGGACATACGTTGCTAACATTGTCATGTTCACATACATATTCGCCCTTTCAATAGCACAAGGAGGGGCCATACTCATAGGACATCTCGTCGGAATGAAGAAGATAAATGCAGCCTACACCATCGGCAAAAGAATAATGCGTCTTGGAGCGGCTATGTCAGTCAGCTTGTCCCTTCTGACAGCTATATTCGGTACAAAAATCATGTCCTTACTGACTACCGACCCTTGGATTATAGCTACAGGTGTATCTATACTCTGGGTAGAGATACTTCTGGAAAACGGACGAGCACTAAATTTCTTCGGTGTGAATTCCCTCAGGAGTGCAGGAGATATCTACTACCCTGTCATCATCGGAATCATTGTCATGTGGACAGTACAGGTTGTTGGAAGCTACATCTTCGGTATCACTCTCGGCTGGGGTCTTGTGGCAATGTGGGTTATCTTCGCAATTGATGAGAACATCCGCGGCCTCATCTTCGTCCGTCGCTGGAACAGTTTCAAATGGGTCGGAAAGGACTTCATTAAATAAAAACAGCGTGCTCAGAGCACGCTGTTCTATTAAATACTTAATCAGTATATTACTTCACGCTGAACTTGTAGATGCAGCGGTGTGTGTAAGTGTCACCTGGGCGGAGGAATGACGATGGCCACTCCGGCATGTTAGGTGAGTTCGGATAGAGCTGAGTCTCGATGCAGACAGAAGCTCTCATAGGGTACATGATGCCATGCTTGCCAGGAACCTCGCCTGTAAGGAAGTTACCTGTGTAAACCTGTACACCCGGCTGGTCAGTGTACTCCTCAAGGAGGATACCTGTCTCAGGAGAGTATACGCTTAC
>JAEIGA010006600.1_pt1 | contig 17682 bp, 14 predicted proteins | sample 9270691 | NCBI WGS metagenome assembly JAEIGA01 (sample SAMN17057246, study PRJNA624740) | gut metagenome | biome: biome; isolation source: fecal sample | host: Bos grunniens | place: China: Xizang | collected 2019 | reverse complement strand
TTCCTTTATGGTGGTGTGACAAACAGGTCTAAGACAGGAAAGTCTTATTACATAGCCCGTTACGTATTCGCATTCTAGCATATAGAAATTTTAAAAGAAATGCACTTGATTTTCTGTTGTGGAAAACCAAGTGCATTTTGTTTTGGTAGATATCTAGATTATTTAAATAGCGATTTGCAGAGTGCCGGCACATCAGCAACCTTGATGATCTCGATACCATGCTTCCCGGCGGCATTTCCTCCAGCGACCTTAGCCAGCTCTTCTGGCACACCCTCCAGACTGCTGAAGCTTGAGACATAAATCTTGCGGAATCCAAGACGTGCCGCTTCGATGATTCTGCGGTCGGTCTGGGCCACGGGACGAATTTCTCCGCTCAGGCCGATTTCGCCTGCAAAGCACACATCCGCAGGAATGGCAAAGTCAAAGTTAGATGAAAGCACAGCGCTGATCACAGCCAGGTCGCACGCCGGGTCACTCACCTTGAGACCTCCCGCCATGTTGAGGAAGACATCCTTCACGCTGAGCTTGAATCCTGCGCGCTTTTCCAGCACTGCCAGCAGCATGTTCAGACGACGTACATCAAATCCTGTGGCACTACGCTGCGGGGTGCCATAGGCGGCTGTGCTCACAAGTGACTGCACCTCAATCAGGAATGGACGTGTGCCGTCAAGCATTGCGCTCACAGCCACACCGCTCAGTCCTTCTTCATGCATTGGAATCAGCATCTCGGAAGGATTGCTCACTTCACGGAGTCCCTTGCCGGTCATTTCAAACACAGCGAGTTCAGAAGTGGATCCGAATCGGTTCTTGATGCTGCGAAGCAGACGATATGTGCCACGATTGTCACCCTCGAACTGCAGGACTACATCCACGATATGCTCCAGAATCTTCGGTCCTGCAATGCTGCCTTCCTTGGTTATATGTCCGATCAGAATCACAGGAACTCCAGTCTCCTTGGCAAAGCGCAGAAGCATGGCTGCAGTCTCCTTGATCTGAGTTACTGACCCAGGAGATGATTCCACGTTCTGAGAGTACATGGTCTGCACAGAATCCACCACCATAAGGTCCGGCATCATCTCGCGGGCTTCTGCAATGATGTTCTCCATCAATGTCTCGCTATAGATCATGCATCCGGAGTCGTCTCCTCCAATTCGTCCAGCACGCAGCTTGACCTGTTTTGCACTTTCCTCACCAGTGACATATAAGGTCTTGAGGTCAGGGCAGTGAAGTGGTATCTGAAGTGAAAGAGTGGATTTTCCAATGCCTGGTTCTCCACCGATAAGCACCAACGAACCCTCCACCAGACCTCCTCCGAGAATCCTGTCCACCTCGCCATTGTTCAGTGAAATCCTCTGCTCGTGAGTCGAGTCAATCTGCGACAGAGGCATAGGCTTCTGAGAAGATCCCGGCACAGAAATCGAACGCGCCCCGGCAGCCGGTTTCTTGCCGGTCGCTACAGTCTCCTCCACCATAGTATTCCACTCACCACAAGCAGGACAGCGGCCCATCCATTTCGGACTTTCGTTGCCGCACTCCTTGCAAAACCACACAGTCTTTGTCTTTACAGTTGCCATATAATTTAGTTTGTTTTAGCCAACGCCACCATCAATCTGTCCAGTAGCGGACGTACCTTCCAGGTCGGTGAGGTGCAGTTATTTGTCATAATCGAAATAATCAGAGACCCATCTGGAAGGCCGTCGGAGTCCTCATGGCCGCCAACAGCAGAGCCAGTCGGCAATATATATCCCGAGTAACATCGCACCCCAGTCATGGAACCGCTCTTCACCTTGATTCGCGATCTCAAGGATTCCGGCTGCCCCTTCATATTATATTCAAGTGTGCCGGTAAATCCGGGCGATGGCAGACTCTCCAGAAAATACTCAAACGCCGGCGAATCTCCCATGGCGTATAAAAAGCGGCAAAGCGCTTCCGCAGACACAAGGTTCTGGCGTGACAGCCCGCTGCCATCCTGGACACGGATACCTTTCATTCCCGCCAGCCCCAATTCTGTAAAAGCGTCATTGATAGCCACATACGAAGAATCGTAGCAGGCGCTTGAATGCAAGACCTTGCCAAGCGAACGGAATAAGGTCTCAGCAAATACATTGTTGCTGGCATGATTGGTTTCAAATACGATTCTATCCAGAGATGGGGAAAAACTCGAACCAAGAACCGTCATACCTTCCGGCTCAGTTTCCGACATCCATTCAGTTTCTAACCTGAAATCTCCAGCCCCCTCGGAGCACGGAATACCCTTACGGCGAAGATATTCAGCAAAATAGTGTGCACAAGTATATTCAGGAAACTTATTTGCACAATCCACCCTCTTTGCTGCTCGGTCCACAGCGAATGTTCCTCTTATTTCTGCCACCGGAGCCAGGTCGGAAGTATACATATATAATAGGTCTCCAGTACCGGCAGTTCCTGTGGAACAGGCATATCTGAAGTCCATCCAAGGACATTCCGGGTAATGTGGCCTTATATTTACAGGAGCCCCGACTTCGCTTCCTGCAGAAACGCTGAACGATTGCATGTTTTCATAAAACATTAGTCCGGTTACGCCTGCTCCATAATATGTTCCGATATCGTTCCAAAGCCAGGTCGGCTCTTCTGCCGGACCTTCAAAATATCTTCCGTCACCCACAATCGAACCCTCGATCCGGCGCACCCCTGCATCTCGCAGCAGCTTCTCCCATACGGCAAAGGTTCTTTCGAGAGGCACTGCAATACTGTCCTTTGATCCCAAGGTCGGATCTCCTCCTCCAATCACAAAGAGGTTTCCCTTCAGCACACCGTCCTCAACCACTCCGTCATGCGCCACAGTGGTCTCAAAACAATACTCGGGACCAAGCACATGCAGTGCTGCTCCGGTGCTGAAAAGTTTCATGTTCGAAGCCGGTATCAACATCTTTTCCTGATTGGATCCGGCAAGGACATTGCCCTCGGAGTCCATCACGCAAACACCCACTATTGCCTGAGCGAAGGTGGGGTCCGCAACCACTGCATCCACAGCCTGCTGCAAAACCTCAGACTTATCCTCCACCTGCATATCCTGTCCCCAGACCGATACAGAAAGCAGCAGGAATATAAACATATATATGCTTCTCATAATTTTCTTATATTCTTCTGCAAAAATAGTAATTCCTTAGGTTTGATGGTGATAAAAATATATCTAACTTTGTATGTCTGTTTGAAAAACGAACAAATTCTAACTGAAAATATATTATGGCAAAAAGAGTCCTTGTTTCCGGTGGTGCCGGTTACATTGGCAGTCATGTGACTGTCGAACTTATCGCAGCTGGCTATGATGTTGTTGTGGCCGACAACCTTTCAAACTGCGATATGACAGGTTTTGAAGGTGTAAAGAAAATCACAGGCAGAGATGACATCCCTTTTGTGGAGCTCGACTGCTGCGATGCAGCTGCTGTTGACAAGCTTTTTACTGATTACCAGATTGATGCAGTTATCCACTTTGCTGCATTCAAGGCTGTGGGTGAGTCAGTTTCAGAGCCTATCAAGTATTATTACAACAACCTCGTTTCTTTCCTCAATGTCCTCGAGACAGCAAAGAAGCATGGTGGTTGCAATGTGGTATTCTCATCATCGGCAACAGTTTATGGTGAAGCTGAGGACCTCCCTGTAACAGAGCAGACTCCACGTCTCCCTGCAATGTCTCCATACGGAAACACCAAGGTTATGTGTGAGGATATCCTCCGCGATGTTGTTTATGCGACATCAACTCAGGATGCTGTAATCAAGGGTATCGCCCTCAGATACTTCAACCCTATCGGTGCACACCCGTCAGCACTTATCGGCGAACTTCCAAGAGGTGTTCCGAACAATCTCGTTCCTTACATCACTCAGACAGCCATCGGCAAGAGAGAGTGCCTCAGCATCTTCGGTAATGACTATCCGACTGAGGACGGTACTTGCCTCCGTGACTTCATCGACGTTGTAGACCTTGCAAAGGCTCACGTTGCTGCTGTAGGCAGAATGTTCGAGGGCAAGATGAAGAAGGGCTACGAGATATTCAACGTAGGAACAGGTCGTCCTGTCTCTGTATATGAACTCGTGACCAAGTTCGAGAAGGTGAGCGGTGTGAAGCTTAACTACAAGTTCGTTCCAAGACGTGAGGGTGATGTCATGGCTCTTTGGGCAAATCCAGACTTCGCAAATCAGGAACTCGGCTGGAAGGCTGAGCGCAGTGTGGAGGATACTCTCGCATCAGCATGGGCATGGGAGAAATACCTTGCAGAGAAATAGTCAGCTATAAATACAAGACAGAGGCGCCATCGATTGATGAGCGCCTCTGTTGTTTTTTGATCGAGATTCGATTAAGCCTCTGCCACTACTGTGCTAAGCTTCTCTGAAAGCTCGTCAAGCTTCTCGAACATAGCCTTTGTGAGGCCGTTGTAGTAAGCTTTCTTGTTGCCCTCAGCGTGAGCAGCCTTAAGCTTGATGTCGTTGTAGAGGTCAACAGCCTCTTCAACTATCGCGTCAATCTTCTCAGCGTCCTTGTGAGGATTGAGAATAAGGAAAAGCTCACAGTCCTCGATGAACTCGCCGATGAAGAACTCGATGTCTTTCTTAAAAACTCTAAGATTCATATAAATACGTATTTAAATTTGTTATAACCATGCAAAGGTAATAAAATTTCTGAATATTGTAACATGGAAGGCTTAGTTGAAAAGCCTGCATGCTGCAATCAGTCTGTGAGCATTCTCATAATAATCCGGAGCCTCGGGGTCAAGTGAGTTGATTCTCACCAGATGGGACGAGTGGATTATATGATTGTCTCCGAGATAGATGCCCACATGAGTCACCCTCATAGGCTTCTCATCACTTGCCGCAGTTCCGAAGAATACAAGGTCTCCGCGTTGCAGCTGGTCCAGCTGCACTGGAATGCCACATTTTATCATCTGCGATGCATTTCGCGGCAGCAGTACGCCGTTCATGATTGCACTGATGCGCACCAGTCCGCTGCAGTCCACACCTTTTGCTGACATTCCACCCCAGAGATATGGCACCCCGAGAAGTTGGTATGCTGATGAAATGATAGCCTCCATCCTTTCTCTGCTTATCATATTTCCGGAGCCTTCTCCCATGCGGATGTCGATTCTTTCTCCAAGCTCCTCGACAGCTGATTTCTGAACCCATCCTGTCTTTCCGGAAGGCAGCATGACCATTGCCCACCTGCCCTTTATGACAGCCTTGCCGTTCTTATGAACCATTCTCATGACATCACCGCCCACAAGATCGCAGATGGTCTGAGACTTTTCCGAAGGTTCCATATATATATGTCCATATAGTTCAGCAAACATATATTTCGGAGCCTCCTTATATTCCTGAATCTCCTCTGATGTCATTTCGACGAGCGTCTTCTCGGTGGCCCAGGCCTTATATGGCTGCGGTGATACTATCTCTCTCCAATAGCTGCTTTCGCCGACGATTTCCACGATGGTTCCCATCAGTTCCTGTGTCTCCAAAGCAGATTCATAATCCGGTGCAATCCTCATGTAGCAGGTGGATGTCTCCACCACTGCCATTCTCTTGTCCTGCGCAGATCCACTGACTGCCACCAATAGCCCTAATGCAATGCTTATGATTTCTATTGCTTTCATCCTTTGTCATTTTCCACAAAATTAGAAAAATATAGCTAATTTTGCGTGATATGACAGAAGGATTCGAAAAATACGGATTCCCTGACGGGAAGAGATACAATTCGTTTGTAGGATATTTCAAGAGGAAATATGGAGAGCGTCTTCAGAAAATTGTTCTGGACGCAGGATTCACTTGCCCGAACCGCGATGGAAAGGTGGGACGAGGTGGCTGTACCTATTGTGACAATGCGGCCTTCCACCCTTCATATAGCGCGGCCGGCAAGTCTCTTTATCAGCAGATGGACGAAGGAATAGAATTTCATAAGGTCCGTTATCGTACTACAGAGCATTATCTTGCATATTTCCAGTCATTTTCAAATACTTACGGCCCTCTCGAGAAGTTAAGGAAACTCTATGAGGAAGCCCTGTCTCATCCCGATGTCGTCGGAATTGTGATCGGAACCAGACCGGACTGCGTGGATGAGGAAAAGCTGGACTATCTTCAGTCCCTGGCTCAAGGAAAGGTGCTTGAAAACTGGACCCGCTCTCTGGCCGGCGAAGCATCAAGAACAGCCCCGATTGTCATAGTAGAATATGGTATAGAGTCCTGTTATGATGTGACTTTGGACCGAATCAACCGCGGCCATGATTTCGAAACTGCACGTCGCGCAGTTCAGATGACAGCGGACAGGGGAATCGACACCGGTGCCCACTTCATCCTCGGACTCCCCGGAGAGACGAAACAGATGATGCTCGATGCCTGCGAACTCATTAATGCCCTCCCTCTACGCTCGGCGAAATTCCATCAGTTACAGATAGTCAAGGGTACAAAGATGGAAAAGGAGTACGCTGAATGTCCTCAGGATTTTGTGCGTTTCTCACTCGACGAATATCTGGATTTCTTTACTGACATGCTGGAGCATCTCCGTCCGGATCTTTTCATTGAACGTTTTGCAGGTGAGGTCCCTCCACGCTTTGTGAATGAAACTCCTTGGGGGCTGATCCGTAACGTGGAGCTTCTTCGTCTTCTGGAACGCCGTCTGGAAGACCGCAACACCTGGCAAGGCCGTTTGCTATCTCAAAAAAAATAATTAAATTTGCCCAATTTTATAAGGATTTAAACTAAACAGCTTCATAAAGATGCAGACATTTACAAACTCTCCGATCATTGAAGGTCTTACCTTCGACGACGTTTTGCTGATTCCAGCGCATTCTGAGGTACTTCCAAGAACCGTAGATGTGTCGTCTAAATTTACAAGAGACATTACTATCCAGACCCCGATCGTATCTGCTGCGATGGACACTGTGACCGAGTCTGAGCTTGCAATTGCAATGGCTCGTGCAGGTGGTATTGGCGTTATTCACAAGAATATGTCAATCGAAGAGCAGATGAACCAGGTTCGTCGTGTAAAGAGAGCGGAGAATGGAATGATCTATGATCCGATCACCATCCATCCTGATGCAACAGTAGGCCAGGTGCTTGGAATGATGGCTCAGCACCATGTGGGTGGTATTCCGGTAGTTGATGACAACGGTTACCTTGTAGGTATCGTTACAAACCGCGACCTCCGTTTCCAGCGTGATCCTAAGTTGCCTGTATCTGAGATCATGACCAAGGAGAATCTTGTTACAGCCAAGCAGGGAATCAGCCTTCCTGAGGCCACTGACATCCTTCGTCAGTACAAGATCGAGAAGCTTCCTGTTGTTGATGCCGATGGCAAGCTCGTAGGCCTCATTACATACAAGGACCTTATGAAGATCAAGGACAACCCTATCGCTTCCAAGGACAGCAAGGGCCGTCTCCTTGTTGCAGCAGCAGTAGGTGTGAACTCTGAGACAATCGAGAGAATCGAAATGCTCGTGAGTGCTGGTGCCGATGCAGTTGTTGTTGATACAGCTCATGGTCACTCACAGGGCGTTCTCAATGTGATCAAGAGCGCATGTCAGGCACTACCTGATGTTCAGATTGTTGCAGGTAACGTTGCTACAGCCGAGGGTGCAAAGGCTCTCGCGGATGCAGGTGTAAGTGCAGTCAAGGTTGGTATCGGACCTGGCTCAATCTGTACAACCCGTGTCATCGCTGGTGTCGGTATGCCGCAGCTTTCAGCGGTGATGATGGCTTCTGAGGCTCTCAAGGGTACAGGTGTTCCTGTTATTGCAGACGGTGGTATCCGTTATTCTGGTGATGTTGTGAAGGCTCTTGCAGCCGGTGCAAGCACCATCATGGCAGGTTCGCTCTTTGCTGGAGTAGAGGAGTCTCCAGGTGAGACAATCATCCTCAATGGACGTAAGTACAAGTCATATCGTGGTATGGGTTCTCTTGAGGCTATGCAGCAGGGCTCTAAGGACCGTTATTTCCAGGATATGGAGGCAGATATCAAGAAACTCGTTCCAGAAGGAATCGTAGCTCAGGTTCCTTACAAGGGAACTCTCAACGAAGTTGTATATCAGCTCGTGGGTGGTCTCCGCGCAGGTATGGGTTATTGCGGCGCTCCAAACATCGAGAAGCTTCGTGAAGCGAAGTTCGTACGCATCACCAATGCCGGTTACCTTGAGGGACATCCGCATGATGTGACCATCACACGCGAGGCTCCGAACTATTCAAGATAATGAAGAGACTGCTGAATATCATAGCAGCAATAATAATCGTCCTGCCGACACTTTCGTCGTGCAGGGCGATTTCATCGTTTCTCAAAGGAGGCGAGGTGGTTGCTGAAGTCGGTTCTGAAAAGTTGTACAGAAGCGACCTGGATGCCATCATGCCTAAGGGTATCTCTCAGGAAGACAGTGTGTATCTTGCCAAGCAATATATAAACACCTGGGCTGCAGAGCTTGTGTTTCTTGGAATTGCAGAAGAACAGCTTTCCAAGACTGAGAAGGATGTTACCAAAGAATTGGAAGACTACAGGAAGTCTTTGTTGAAATACCGTTATGAGCAGCTCTATGTCAATGAAAGACTGGATACTGCTGTGACGGATGAACTGGTTGAAGAGTACTATAATTCTCACCAGGAGAAGTTTATTCTCGCCCGGCCTCTTGTCAAGGCAAGATTCCTGAGCATATCCGACGAGTCTCCTGCAAAGGATCAGATTCGCAAGAGAATGTCATCAGATGAGGTAGAGGATCTGGTTGAGGCTGACAGCCTTGCATATTCATCGGCCTACAAGTTCACAACGTGGTCAGATGAGTGGGTGGATGTGACTGTTCTTGCTCGAGAGTTTCCGCTTGACTACGAGACGATGCTCTCTCAGGTGAGAAACAGATGGATTGAAAAGGTCGATACCTTGGGAGTTGCAAGGTTGGCCTATATAAGCGATATGATGAAGAAGGGGGAGGTCGCTCCTATTGAATACAGCGCCCCGGTCATCAGAGATATTATCATAAGCACGCGAAAGCAGACCTTGATTTCCACTCTGGAACAGGATTTGCTCAATGACGCGCGCGAAAACGGAAAATTTGTAATTTATTAATATATGAAGCTTTTCTTCAAAGGTGTGACAGTCCTGGCATTTTCTGCCTTGTCGATGATCGCATCTGCTCAAAAATATCCTAACGGAATCATAGATAAGACAATTGCAGTTGTTGGAAACGAGGTCATCATGATCTCGCAGCTCGAAGACGAGGTGCAGATGATGAGGGCATATGGAATGATGTCAGACAAGGGCGGCCGCTGTGAGATTCTGGAGTCAATGATGTCATCCAAGCTTTTCCTCATGCAGGCGAGACTTGACTCTCTCACAGTGAACAATGATAATGTGGAAAGTCAGCTCAGTCAGCGTCTGGATCAGGTGAGGACATCACTTGGCGGAGACGATGCCGTGGAGGAATATTTCGGTAAGTCGATGTTCAAGCTGCGTCAGGAGTGGCGTCAGACTCTTGAGGATCAGACCCTCACACAGCAGATGCAGCAGGAAATTGCAGGCAAGGTCCCTGAATTGACGCCATACGATGTTCAGAAGTATATTGAAGCAACAGATCCGGATGACCTTCCGCTTGTTCCTATCAAGTATCAGCTCAGCCAGATATGCGTATATCCTGACCGTGAGGCAGCCAACCTTGCAGTGAAGGAGCGTCTTCTTGCCATCCGTGAACGTATCATCAATGGTGAGAAGTTCTCAACTCTTGCCCGAATCTACTCTCAGGATCCAGGCAGTGCGCGTAAGGGAGGAGAGCTCGGAATGGCGTCAAAGTCAATTTTCTGGCCTGCCTTTTCGGATGCGGCCATGGCTCTCAAGCCAGGTGTGGTTTCTCAGATTGTCGAGACTCCGGATGGATTCCACCTTATCGAAGTTCTTGAAAAGAAGGGCGACATGTTCAATGCCCGTCATATCCTGTTGAGACCTGAGTATACATCTGATGACCGCGAGAAAGGATTCAAACTGCTTGATAGTCTTAAGACAGAACTTAATAAAGAGGAAATTACTTTTGAACTTGCAGCAAGATTCTATTCTCAGGATCCTGCTACGAGAACAAACGGCGGTCAGATGTCAGATCCTATGACCGGTTCTTCATATTTCGAGATTGACCAGCTCAAGCCGCAGGACTATGAAGCTATCCGTAACCTGAAGGTCGGCGAGATTTCAGAGCCTATCGAGTCTCTCGACAATGAGGGCCGTGACGGAAATCTGGTCTATAAGATCGTGAAGGTGGACAAGATCATCCCTGCTCACCCAGCTACATTCCAGAGCGATTACACGCTTCTTCTGGACCATGCGACAGAGGCTAAGAGAGCAGAGGCCATAGAAGAATTCATCAACTCGAAGATCAAGACGACATATATCATTATAGATCCTCTTTTCAAGGATTGCGTGTTTGAGCGCGAGGGATGGGAGGAGAAATTCCGTAAGACAGAGTAGCATTGATGCGTTTTCTGAAGAATATAGTAATATGTGTGCTTGCCGTGATGGCAGGTCTTCCTCTTGCAGCTCAGCAGAAGAGCGAGCAGGAGGATAGTCTTGTAGTGCTCCTTAGTGCCCAGTCTGCCCAGATGGTCGATATCGAGGGCGCTAGCTACAGAAAGGTTGTTGGTCCTGCCCGTTTCCTCCATAACGACACATATCTTCTTTGTGACACTGCCTTGTGGAATGTCGAGACAAAGATCATCAATGCCTGGGGAAATGTAAGCATCCTTCAGGAGGAGACAGTCCTCACCAGTGAGAAGTTGACCTATCTCATCGACAGTGACCTTGCCCAGTTCCGAGGAACCCTTGTCCAGCTTGTTGACAAGGATCATAACACATTGAGGACCAGACATCTGGATTATAATACAAAAGACTCTGTGGGAGTCTTTATGAATGGAGGTGCGATGCGTGACAAGGATGGTCAGATCATCGAGAGCCGCAATGGTACTTATGATTCCAAGATCAGCACCTTTACATTCGAGACTGACGTGAATATGTTCACGGATTCAATTTTTGTGAAGACCAAGGATCTTGTGTATGAATCGGATCTGAATCTTGCCACCTTTGGTCGTGCAACAAATGTATGGAAGGACGATAACATGCTTTCTGCGGAGGCTGGTTGGTATGACAGAGGAGTGGAGCTTTTCTTCTTCACTGATGATGTGCATCTGATGTCTGACGATCAGGAAGGATGGTGTGACAGCTTGTATTTCAATAGACTGAACTCAGGAATCGAAATGCTTGGAAATGCCCAGGTTTCAGATACCACACGAAATGTATTTGGTCTTGCCGGTCGATTGGAGTATGTGGATTCGCTGGCCAAGGTTACCATGACTCGCAAGCCGGCTGTGATTTCTCAGACGGAAAACCCGGATGGAAGCATTGATACTGTATATATCGGTGCCGAGAAGCTGGTGTATTACACTCTTAAGAAATGCGATATCGAGCCTTCGGTAATTGCAGATGCATCCAAGAGATTGGAATCTCTGAATGTGGATCCTGTCGGAAACTTCAGAAAGAAAGCCGCAGAAGAAGCTGCAAAGGCAGCAGAGGAAGCAGCCAAAAATGACCCTAACTATCGCCCGAAGAATGCTGGTGGTCCAAATGCTTCAATGAAGAAGCCGGCAGCATCAGCTGCACCTCCTGACAGTCTGGATCTTGCGAAGGAAAGTCTTGCGAAGGAGGCTCTTTCAATGCCGCAGAAGCGTACGGCCTTGCCGACCAGCAACCTGACAACAGCAATGAAGGATTCCTTAATGGTGTCCGACTCACTAATGGTGTCCGACTCACTTATGATTTCTGACTCTTTGGCAACACAGCCGGAAGAAGTGGTTCCGCCAGACACCACGAAGATAGGCTTCCTGCAGGCTCTTCGCAAAGTCAAGATTTATAAGAGGGACATGCAGGTTGTCTGCGATTCAATGTTGTATTGTGATCTGGATTCTCTTGCCCGTCTTTATAAGGATCCTATCGTTTATCAGGAAATCACCCGCCAATACACTGCAGATAGCATTGCGCTCGTAGTCAAGAACGGAGGAATGGAGAAAGCCAGTCTGATGTCCAATGCATTCATTGCAATTCAGGAAGATGATTCTCATCATAATCAGATCAAGGGTGCAGAGATGATGGCATACTTCACTGAGAAGGGTGCATTGAGGCGATTTGATGTTCTTGGTGGAGCAAACGCCCTGTTCTATCTCGAGGAAAACGGAGCACTCGCAACGGTGAACAAAGCCGACTCCAAGATGCTGTCCGCAACATTCCAGGACGGAGAGCTCCAGCGAGTATATTATTTTGAGCAGGCAAAGAATGATGGCTACCCTGTGGTCCAGCTTTCTTCTGAGGATTTGAATCTGAAGGGATTCAGTTGGCAGCCGGAAAAACGCCCGGCAGACAGATATGCAGTCACGCCTCTGAAATTAAGACCAAGTCAGAGATCATCTTATGCAAGACGTCCGCGTGCTACCTTTACCCAGACCGAAAGATATTTCCCTGGATATATAGGTGATATCTATCGCCAGATTGAGGTTCGCGATTCCCTCAGGGTGGTCAGAGAGCGTGACCGTGCCCTGGCTGAGAGGCGCGCTGCAGAAAAGGCTCGACTTGACAGTCTCGCTCTTAAGGATAGTCTTGCCCTTGCAGACTCTTTGGCAGTCCGGGACAGTCTGATGCTGGCAGACTCCCTTGCAGCAGCTCGTCTTGATTCTCTCGCGGTAGCCGATTCTCTTAAGATGGTTTCAGATAGCATTGCAGTAGCGGATTCCCTTGCATCAGCTCCAATCATGACTCCGGAGCAGATAGCGGCTGCGGAAAAGGCAGCTGCAAAGAAGGCGGCACAGGAAGCGAAGATGAAGGCAAAGGAAGAAGCGCGCAAGGCTCGTGAAGAAAAGAAGAAGAAAAAGCAGGAGGAACGCGAAGCTCGTTGGGCAGAACTCGATAAGCGTGATGCTGAAAAACTTGCGGCAAAGGAAGCCAGGAAACTCGATAAGGAACGTCAGCGAAAACGAGAGGCTCTTGCCCGTATTGCCAAGCAGGAGGCAAGAGATGCTGCAACTGTGGAGAAATATCGTCAGAAATACCTGCGTGAAAAGCAGAGAGCAGCAAAGATTATCGATTGATCATAATAAAACCCCGAAAGTTAGACAAAAACTTTCGGGGTTTATGTTTTTGTTTACTGCTCCTTGCAACTATTCTGCATAAAGCTTGATAATGTTCAGGATCACATTGCTGGCCTTCTGCATGCTCTCGAGTGGAACATACTCCATTTTGCCATGGAAGTTATGTCCGCCGGCAAAGATGTTAGGACAAGGAAGTCCCATGAATGAGAGGTTTGCGCCGTCAGTACCTCCGCGGATCGGCTGAATCTTAGGCTTGATGCCTTCCAGTTCCATGGCCTTCATGGCAGTCTCTACGATATGGTAGTGAGGCTCAACCTCTTTTCGCATGTTGTAGTACTGATGCTTTAGGTCAAGAACTGCAGTACCTTCGCCATATTTTGCATTGATGAACTCGACACATTTCTGGAGCAAGGCCTTCTTGTTCTCAAAAAGCTGCATGTCGTGGTCGCGGATGATATATGAGAATGTTGCAGTCTCAACCTCTCCCTTGAAGCTGATGAGGTGGAAGAAACCCTCATATCCGCAAGTGTACTCTGGACGCTGGTCCACAGGGAGCAGGTTGTGAAGCTCCATTGCAATAAGTGATGCGTTTCTCATCTTGCCTTTTGCGGTTCCCGGATGTACGTTGCATCCCTGGATTGTGATGGTTGCTCCAGCAGCATTGAAGTTTTCGTATTCCAGTTCTCCGACAGAGCCGCCGTCCATTGTATAAGCATACTTGGCACTGAACTTTGCAACATCGAATTTCACGACTCCGCGTCCGATCTCCTCGTCTGGAGTGAAGCCTATCTTGATTTCTCCATGCTTGAATTCAGGGTGCTCCACTATATACTGCACTGCATTCATGATTTCTGCAATTCCAGCCTTGTCATCTGCACCGAGCAGAGTTGTTCCATCTGTAGTGATCAATGTCTGGCCCACATACTGAAGCATCTCAGGGAAATCGCTTGGCTTGAGGTAAAGTCCTGGTACGCCCTTGAGTGCGATCTCGCCTCCGTCATAGTTTTCAATAATCTGTGGTTTGATATTGGCTCCGGATGCGTCAGGTGCTGTGTCAACGTGTGCAATGAATCCGATAGCAGGCACATCAGCCTTTTCGCAGTTTGCAGGGATAGTTGCCATTACATATCCGTATTCATCAAGTGTGGCTTCCACTCCCATAGCAATCAGCTCGTCGCGAAGCATCTTCAGAAGGTCAAGCTCCCTGGCTGCACTTGGCTGAGTCTCTGACTCTGGGTCCGCCTTTGTGTCCACAGACACATATCTCAAAAATCTGTCTAAAATCTTTTCCATATTATAATAGTGTTATTATTTGATCTTGTTATTATAAAATCAGCAAGCTGACTCCCATTATCGCCATTCCTGAAATGACTCCTGCGATAGCAATATGGTGCTTGCCATACTTTTCTGCAGTAGGCAACAGTTCGTCAAGTGAAATATATATCATAATTCCTGCAACTGCAGCCAGGATCAGCGGGAAAGCTGCTCCACCCGCATTCAGTTCCAGACCAAAGATCGCCGAGGCGGCCAGGCAGAGCAATGCTCCTATCACTTCGCTGAATCCCGAAAGTGTAGCATATAACAAGGCCTTTCCCTTGCTCTTGGTTGCATAATATATAGGTATGGCTACTGCAATTCCCTCCGGAATATTATGAAGTGCGATTGCAAAGGTGATTCCGGCTCCCATTTCCGGGTCGTTCATCGAACCGATAAAGGTTGCGATACCTTCAGGGAAATTGTGGATGGCAATTGCCAGTGCTGAGAATAATCCCAGTCTATGAAGCGCATGCTTGTCCGCGACGTTCTCAACCGCACTCACTGCCGCTGTATGCTCTCCAAGCGAAAGACCGGAGGCTTCGTGTGGATTTTCATATTCCGGAATCAGGAAGTCGATGAGCATGATCAGGCCCATGCCGACAAAAAAAGCCAGCAAAACGAGGGCCTCGCCATGGGTAAATGATCCGAGTGCGACGATTTCTGCCTGCGCTTCAGGGAAGAGCTCTGCCAGCGAGATGAATATCATCACACCTGCACTAAGTCCCAAGGCTGCCGCGAGTGTGTTGCTGCTGAGCTTCTTCTTAAAGAGCACGAGACCGCCGCCGATGCCTGTGGCGGCACCGGCGATCAGCGTCATCAATAATGCTCCTAAAACTCCGTTCATATATTACTCTTCCTTCTTTGCTCTAAGCGCAGACCATCCCATATATATAATGATAGCTGCATAAGGGATGATTGCGATTGGTTCTGTCCAGACAGAAGGCTTTATGTAAACGTCTACCTCTGCAAATCTGAGGATCGCGCTGACAACTCCCATGAGAGCACCTCCGGCGATGAAACCAGATGCAATGAGTGTACCTTTTTCTGTGCGGGCCTCGTTGAGTGCCTTGTCTTTGCTGCGGCTGCCGACGTACCACGAAATGATACCTCCGACGAGCATCGGCATATTCAGGTCAAGCGGAATGAACATACCGAGAGCAAACGGAAGTGCAGGAACCTTGAAGAATGTGAGGACCAAAGCGATCACCGCACCGATTCCGTAAAGCAACCAAGGTGCGCTGCCGCCGTTCATCATCGGCTCGATAACAGCTGCCATTGCGTTTGCCTGAGGTGCCACGAGCGCGCCCTCTCCTGTGAATCCATAAGTCTTGTTGAGCACAAGCATCACACCACCCACAGTTGCTGCTGCAACCAATGTTCCGAGGAATTTCCAGGTCTCCTGTTTCTTTGGTGTGTTTCCGATCCAGTAACCGATCTTGAGGTCAGTAATGAATGCTCCAGCCACAGAAAGCGCTGTGCAGACCACGCCACCGATAATCAGAGCAGCAGTCATACCGGCAGTTCCGTTGAGGCCAACCGCCACCATGACGAGTGATGCGAGGATAAGTGTCATCAAAGTCATACCGCTGACTGGGTTCGAGCCCACAATAGCGATTGCGTTGGCGGCAACTGTTGTGAACAGGAAGGCAATTATGCCCACAATCAGCACTCCCACCACTGCATGCCAGATGTTGTCCACTACGCCGAGTGCAAAGAATCCGAACACTACGAGAAGCGTCACTATGATACCGATGACCACAATCTTCATCGAGATGTCCTTCTGGGTCCTGATCACCTCAGCCTCTGCGTCAGACTTTTTTCTGCTGAATTCGCTTGCAGCAAGTCCGAGAGCCGACTTGATCACTCCGAATGATTTCACGATACCCACAATACCGGCAGTTGCAATACCACCGATACCGATGTGGCGCGCATATTCCTTAAATATCTGGTCCGCAGACATGCTGCCGATGGTCTGGGTGATGCCCGAGTTCATGAGGTCGATGACATCAGCGCCCCAGATGAGGTTCATAAGAGGAATGATTACCAACCATACAAGGAAGCTGCCGCAGCAGATGATGAATGCGTATTTGAGACCTACGATATATCCGAGACCGAGAACAGCGGCTCCTGTGTTCACCTTGAGGAGAACCTTTGCCTTGTCAGCAACAGCGGCTCCCCATTTAAAGCAGGTTGTGGTGAGGGTTTCACCCCAGAGTCCGAATGTTGATACGATGAAGTCATAGAGACCACCGATGAGTCCGCTGACAAGAAGAGTCTTTGCTCCCTTTCCGCCACCCTCTCCGCTTACGAGAACCTGTGTTGTTGCGGTTGCCTCCGGGAACGGATATTTTCCATGCTGTTCCTTTACAAAATATTTTCTGAAAGGAATGAGGAAGAGGATTCCAAGAATACCTCCAAGAAGTGATGAGAAGAATACCTTTGTGAAGTTTACTGTAAGTTCAGGGTATTTGTCCTGGAGAATGAAAAGTGCAGGAAGCGTGAATATGGCACCTGCCACGATTGCACCCGAGCATGATCCGATTGACTGGATCATCACATTTTCTCCAAGTGCATTCTTTCGTCCGAGTGCGCCTGAAAGTCCTACAGCTATGATGGCGATAGGAATGGCGGCTTCAAAAACCTGTCCTACCTTCAAGCCAAGGTAAGCAGCTGCTGCCGAGAAGACGATCGTCATCACGATTCCCAGGCTGACTGACCATGGCGTCACCTCAGGATAGTTCTTTTGTGGAGACAGCAAAGGCTGATACTCCTCACCCGGCTTCAGCTCCCTTTGAGCGTTTTCCGGCAATTGTGTCCTTTTCTTTTCCATATATATTATATATTGTTTCAGTGTATTCTGCTCAGTGGCGAGCGTAATCACAAAAATAGTGATAAAAAATCAAAATTTGACAAAAATATATGCTATGTGACATAACTTATTGTATATCAGCTATATAATGGTTTTGTCTTCCTTCTGTGCCATGCAGGTAAAGTGCGTAAAGTGCTGATAGGTAATAAAATATATCTATGAAATTTTCTAAAATACTGAAATACAGTGTGTTATGAAAAAGTTGGGCAAAAAAGTGAAAAATTTTCAAAAAAAATTGCAGAAAAATTTGGAGGTAAAGAAAAAAGTCGTACCTTTGCAACCCGTTTGAGAAAAAACGGTAAGTTCATTGACAAGTTTGAGAAAAGATAACGAGGTAAAGTTAGAAATTAGAAATAGTCTGTAACTAGAGAATAGAG
>JAEIGA010006599.1_pt1 | contig 17683 bp, 14 predicted proteins | sample 9270691 | NCBI WGS metagenome assembly JAEIGA01 (sample SAMN17057246, study PRJNA624740) | gut metagenome | biome: biome; isolation source: fecal sample | host: Bos grunniens | place: China: Xizang | collected 2019 | reverse complement strand
GGCATTCGGAGTAACCATTGTAGAGGTTATCATAACGAATATGAGCAACAGGAAGATAATGTCCGTCATAGAGGACATCGAAAAAATGTCTATTGCCTTTGTTCTTCTCTTTATCATGATTGTGTCTTTTTTGATTGAAGAGGGAGTCCCTTATTTCACGACAGAGCCATTGCCGTCACGGAGTTCGGTTACAATTTCGAGGAACGAAATGATATTTGCCTCCATCATATTCTGCACCTTATCGACCTTCGTTACAAGATAGTTGTATGCAAAGATTGCCATAATGCCGACAATGAGACCACCGACAGTTGTAACCATAGCCTCATATATACCTCCGGCGAGCAATGACACATCGATATTGTTTCCTGCATTCGACATTTGCCAGAAGGCCTGCACCATACCTGTTACAGTACCCAGGAAACCCAGCATCGGAGCTACGGCAGCAATGGTTGAAAGCACCGGCAGCCCCTTCTCAAGCATTGCAATCTCAAGACCTGCATTGTTCTCTAACGCCTGACGAATTGAAGCTGTATCGAGGTTGCTGTCCTTTATACCCTTAGCCAGAATACGTGAAACAGGAGAGTTCTGGCCTGCACAGTAGTTCATTGCCGATTTCGCATCGTTCTCCTTAAGGTTGTCGTGTATCCGGTCGAGAAGGTCGGGATTCTTCTTCATGGCACCACGAAGGACAGAGAAACGTTCAAAGAATATATATACGCCTACTATAGAAAGCAAAGCAAGGACTACCATTATCCAACCGCCCTTCATGGCAAGTTCTATAATGCTCAGGCTCTCTGCCGCTTCAACGGTTGTAGCTACAGCCTCTGAAGCTGTTGACAAGGTGTCTGCCGCAACCTCTGCGGCTGTTGCTGCCATGGCAGCCACTGTAAATGAAATCATAATTATCGCATTTTATTATTTCAGACAATTCTTATATGCAGCAATTGTTGCTTCAAGCCCCATATAAAGGGCATCACAAATTAGCGCATGACCTATTGACACCTCATCTACCCAAGGTATCACATCGGTAAAGTACTTGAGATTCTCAAGGCTGAGGTCATGCCCGGCATTCAGGCCTATACCCAACTGCTTCACACGTTTTGCTGTCTCAAGGAAAGGCTCAATGGCCTTTTCGGGATTCTTGGAATACATATGAGCGTATGGGCCCGTATATAGTTCAACCCTGTCGGCACCTGCCTTGGCGGCAAATTCAGCCATGCGGACATCGGCATCAATGAATATTGAGCTGCGTATTCCTGCACCGCGAAGGTCATTCAGCACATCCCGCAGGAACTCCTGTTCCGTTTCGGTGTTCCAACCGCTGTTCGATGTCAGCTGGTCGGGTTTATCGGGCACTAATGTCACCTGAGAAGGGCGCACACGCAGCACAAGGTCGAGGAACTCTCTTGAAGGATATCCCTCGATATTGAACTCGGTACGCAAAACAGCCTGGAGGTCAAGTACATCGGCACGTCTTATATGACGTTCGTCGGGACGCGGATGTACCGTTATGCCATCGGCCCCGAAAGCTTCGCAATCCTTTGCAACCTTGATTACATCGGGATTATTGCCTCCACGTGCGTTTCTGATAGTAGCGACCTTGTTTATGTTTACGCTTAGTTTGGTTCTCATCTCGTATATCTTAGCTGAAATAGTGTTATATAGAATAATATAGTTTAAAGTATATTTTCTGCAAAAATAGTATAAATAAAGATTTTTGTATTATAATTTCTCTTAATTTTGCATTGGCAGAGGGATGAAAACCGGATGCTCCGTTTGTAGAATAACATAAAATGTTCCAAAAACAGCGACTGCAATTTACATGCCGGGCTGTACAAACATCAATCCATTATGAAATTTGCAATATTCGGCAACAAGCACCAGACTAAGAAGTCGAAAAGCATCGAAAAGCTTTTTGATGTCATAACCAGGAACGGCGACCAGTTTGCCATTGACGGTCCATTCTATGAGTTTCTCAAGAACGGAAACATAGAGATGCCAGTCCCTGACGAGATTATCACGGACGACATATTCACTGCCGACATTGCTATCAGCTTCGGCGGTGACGGTACGCTATTGCGCACAGCAAGCCGTGTAGGGAGCAAGGAAATACCTATACTTGGCATCAATGCGGGACGTTTGGGTTTCCTCACAACAACCTCGAACGAAGATATAGACTACGTGCTCGGCAAGATACACAACAAGGAGTACGATGTCGAGGAACTCAGCCTTATTGAAGCCGTAACAGAGGGTAAGGAGCTGAAGAGCTACCCGTTTGCACTGAACGAGATTGCGGTAATGAAGCATGACAGTTCATCTATGATGACCGTTGATGTCACACTTGACGGAAACGACAAGATAACATATCAGGCCGACGGCCTTATAGTAGCGGCCCCTTCGGGCTCTACCGGTTATTCCCTCAGCGTTGGCGGACCGATAATAACACCCGATGCAAATGTGCTGGTACTGACACCTATTGCTCCGCATAGCCTCAGTGCAAGGCCTATTGTCATAAGCGACAGGACTGTAATAGATATTAAAGTCAACAGCCGCAGCCGCAACTTCCTCATAGCCATTGACGGGCGCAACGAGAGCTGCAGCGAGAATACCCGTATCACAGTTCGAAAGGCCGGCTACAAGCAGATTATAATACGCCGCCGCGAGCATACATTCATACAGAACCTTAAGGACAAGCTGATGTGGGGGACAGACCTTAGAGACTGATTGTCAACAGATAAATTAACGGAGAGAGCAGTGCTCTCTCCGTTAATTTATCTTGACTGCGGTGTAAAGCTCTTCGACGAGCCGCCTGATGCCGTACCTCCGACCGTAAAGGCACCGTCGAAGTAACTTTCGCTTGCTCCAGAAACTGAAGTGACTCCATACATCAAAGTGTGCGACGATGATGTAAATGCGGGCGATGAGAGGAGCACGGACGCGCTATTTACCGTATTGGGGCACCTGTAAGAGAACATCACCTCGCCAGAACTGTTCTTTACGGCAAGATACCTGCCTTGTGTTACCGACACCGAAGATACCGATGCGTATGGCTGCGACGACGAAGTGACGGAACTGTTGGCACTTCCGGTACCGATGATGATACCGCCGTTTACGGCAAACTGGTTATTGTCGCAGTCGAAACCCTCTTCCGGAGCATTTGTTCCGGAAGCAAGCACGACACCTCCGTTCACGGTTATTGTTCCGTTCGAGTCAATTGCATCGTTGTTCGAAGCATGGCTGAATATATAACCGCCATTGAATATCAGCGATGTTGCAGCGTTTATTCCGTCATCATAAGTATTGCATTCTATAATGCCGCCGTTTATGGTCATCGTTGCCTTGCTTTCAAGACCCTCGCCTCCGTCATACGCAGTCTCGGTATATACCGTTCCGCTATTCACAACTACATTTGCAGCACCCTTTATGGCTTTTGGAGCAGCATTGAAACCCTCTTGCATACCACCCATTCCGCCCATACCGGCATTTCCTGAACTTGTACCAAGAGAGGCTCCTTGCGTAACAGCCCTTATATTCAACAGTTCGTTGGCTGCACCCTCATTGCCTATCGTAAGCAAGCCACCTGCAACAATAGCTTTGCTGCCATTTCCCTTAGCAAGACAGTTCAATGTTCCCGAAAGCAAATTTACTGCAACATCGCCCTTAAGGCATTTTGGCGAATAGTAGTCGGTTCCGCTTGAAGCCGTATATGACGAACCGGAACCGGATAACGTTATATTGACAATGCCTCCATTCATGGTAACTGTTCCGTCTGCCGATATGCCATGACCGCCTTGGCCGGCTGCTGTAATCTCAACCTCGCCTCCATTTATCTCAAGCATACCGTCACACTTGATTGCCGTGCAATAGGATGGGCCGTATGCAATTATCCTGGCTGTACCGGAAGTGTTTATCTCCAGGTTTCCGCCGTCAATGACAGCACTTCCTTCAACCTTTATACCCTTGGATTCAGTACCGCTCATCGTTATCAGCTGGGTTCCGCCCGATAGCACAAGGTTCTTGTCGCATTTTATTCCGGCCGCAGCATACGAATCTTCCGAAGCAGAACCCGAAGAGGATACATAACCGCCCTCATAGCTCGATGTGACATCGCTCATGGAGTATGTACGCACACTGCCCGATGTCGTATAGGAAGAGGATATCTGATAGTACCTGTCACTGTCCAGGCCGGTAAACAATGAGCTCTGTATTGTATAGCTTCCCCTGAAACTTGAATAGTCGTCGCTCTTGAAGTAGTAGCTGCCTGTCACAGCTGAGCCGAAATCATAATAGTAGAATGCGGTTCCGTTCACAACCACACTGTTTGTCAATGTTGCGACAAGCGAATTGCTGCTGTCGTAGAGATATACGCTCTTCCATGCCGATGATGCAGCTCCCGGACGATTGCTTGTTGAAGTTGCAGGAATGCTTACATATACCACGTAGCTCTTCTCCTCCTCTTCGGAACCGCCTAACAAATCATCCTCTACCGTAGGGTCGTATGTCTCGCTGTCTCCGCAGCATTCAATGACAAGAGTACCTCCGGTTATGTTCACATCCACATCTGAGGAGATTCCGCGCCCGGCAATTCCGGTGGCCTTTAAGGAGACCTCTCCTCCACTGATATTTACCGTAGAATCACACTTTATGCATGTCGCATAAGAAGGATCGTTACCCGACAGAGCCGTATTTCCGGTTGCCTCAATATCAAGCGTACCCGACAACATGTTGAATGTTCCTGTACTCTTTATACCCTTTGAAGATTCTCCATTCACAACAACAGATACAGTTGCTCCATCAATTATTATATCAGAAACAGTTTTTATGCCCTTGACATCATAGTTAGGTGCAACTACCGTAACTTTGCCGCCGTTAAGCCTTATAATGCCGTCGCAATCGATTCCGTCGCTTCCGGCCTTGAAATCAACGACACCTCCCAGCACTATCACTGAATCGTTCACATGCAAGGCATCGCTTTTTGCACTCTCTACAATGATATTTCCGCCACGGACTTCGACATAATCGTCACTGCAGATTGCATGCTTGCAGTTTCCGTTGATTATGAGTTCACCGCTGTTGCCTTCGAATATAAGCTGTCCTTCGCTGAAGAACGCAGCTTTCTCATCCTCTCCCGAAACTGTAGAATAGCCCGAAGAGTCGGTAATGCGGTTAACCGTTCCGTCAACGACAAAGACCCTTCCACGCTTTCCGCATTGGCTGTTTATCGCAGCACCTGAGCCATTTGTCAGCTCCACACCGTTAAGATAGAGGTTATACTTCTTCAACCCATAGAGTTTGAAGCAGCCGTCACTGCTGCTGCCCTGCAATGTATATCCAACCTCACGTGCTGTCCTTGACATGACAACAACCTTTGCACCATCTATCGCTACCTCGACACTGTCAAATGCAAACGGATTCTCTACAATTGCCCTCTCATTTGTATATGTGACTTCAACCGTTGACGGCAGAACACCATATTTTATGCTGTCAATTGCAGCCATTTCCAGAATACCCGAACCATCGTGAAGAGTTACGGCAACCTCACCGGCATCCTCATCAAATACAATGCTATCGACACGTTCCTGTGCAACACATTTTATCTCGCCGGTGTTCATGAAGAACTTTATATCCTTATCGGCATGCGACATTGCGGCCGACAGAAGCATTGCTAAAAACAGAAAGTTCCTTTTCATCGGTTAATTATCTTATATGTACGACCATTGACATTAAGCATATATACCCCTTTCGGATATCGCAAAAGATTGACAGTGCCATTGCCTTTGAACTTCTCACTGTACAATATGCTTCCATTGGGATTGAAAAGCTGCACGTCGATTGCAGAAAAGTCTGAAATATGCAGGATTCCTCTCTCTAATCTTATAGAAGATTCCGATTCAATGCAACCGGCAGATGTCTCCTCAGAAGGCGTGTACTCCTCTATGAGAAGGGAACTTACCGATTCTGTATCACATTCAATTACAGAACCGTCGTGCATATTGAGCAACATAGCACCGTTGCTGAACTTAAGGCTCCGGATAGAGTTTATTGCATAACCGGCAATATCCCCGCCGCTTGTCACAACAAGCCTCTTGTCGGGATTGGCTGCAAAGGAGAGCGCAGAAAAGAAAATACCGAGGAGGATTATAAACAACTGTTTCATAGCACCTTTGTTTTTATACTTTTAAACAAAAGTAACCAATATTGATACACCTGATTGTTAACAGCTGTTAAATAAACTTCGTCAAATTATGCAGCCGATCTTTTATAATATGAAACGGCAGATTTTTCAATTAAAAAGAGACTGCTCCATATTGCATGGAACAGCCCCGTAATATATATGTAGAATATGCTTATACCCAATTTCTTCTAACCACCCAACGATATACTATCGGTATGATGAAGATGTTAAGCACTGTAGATGACAACAAGCCTCCGAGCACAACGACAGCCATAGGGCTCTGTATCTCGTTACCCGATGCCGAACCGTTGAGAATCATCGGCACCAATGCAAGGGCTGAGGTAAACGCTGTCATGAGGATTGGAGTAAGGCGATCAAGCGAACCGGCCATTACAGCATCCTCTGTTCCCATTCCCTCACTGCGGAGATGCTGATAACGCGATACGAGAAGAATACCGTTACGGGTTGCGATGCCGAACAGGGTGATGAGTCCTATTATGGCAGGAATACTCATAACACCCGAAGTCATTGCTGTCGCAATAATTCCGCCTATGAGAGCAAGCGGAAGGTTGAGCAGTACAACAACCGACAGAGAGGTACTCTTGAACTCGCTGTAGAGAAGAACGAACACCACAAGGATGGCCACAAGTGTAGTGAGCCACAATGTGCGTGATGCGCTGTCGGCACTTTCGAACTGCCCGCCGTACTCAAGGCGGTAGCCCTCATCGAGCTGAAGATTCTTCTCCAGATAGTCGGCTACACGGTCAACTGTTCCGGCAACATCACCGCTTGAAATGTTTGCCGAAACAACAACCTTGCGCTGCACGTTCTCACGGCTGATGCTTCCCGGGCCTCCTACTGAGACCACAGAAGCCACATCGGCAAGAGAAACCTTGCCATCTGGTGTATCTATAAGGGCCCGTTTCACACCTTCCATACTCTCGGTATAATCCTTGTTGAGACGGATTATAAGGTCGAAGCTACGCTCCTCCTCATATACATTTCCTACCTTCTTGCCTGGGAATGCGGCCTCTATAAAGCTGTTGAACTCGGCCATAGTTATGCCATAATAGGCCAGTTTTTCCCTATCAGCACGTATCTGGAGCTGCGGTGTCTCTACCTGCTGTTCCACATTCACGTCAACAACCTCAGGGAACTCCTTTAGAAGTTCCTTGATATCTGTACCCTTCCTGAAAAGCGTACTGAGGTCGGGACCGAATATCTTTATAGCCAAATCGGCCTGCGTACCCGAAACCATGTGATCTATGCGGTGTTCAAGCGGCTGGCCTACAGATGTTACTACTCCCGGAACCGTAGCCAGACGGGCACGTACTTCGGCAAGGAAGTCGGCCTTGCTTCGTTCACCAAGAGTAAAGTTGACATCAATCTCAGCACCGTTTGAGGTTTGTGAGTGCTCGTCGAGCTCGCCACGTCCGGTCCTTCGCGCAGTACTCTCGACCTCAGGTATCTTCAACAGTTCTTTCTCTATTGCAGCACCCAGCATATTGCTCTCTTCGAGAGAGACACCCGGACGTGACACAGCCGCTATAGTAAGAGCTTTCTCATTGAATTCCGGCAAGAAACTGCGGCCCATGCTTGCAAAGAGCACAAGACATATTGCAAAGAGCAACAACAGAGAACCGGTTACCGGCTTTGCATGTGCCATAACCCATTCGAGAGCTACACGGTACTTCTTGAGCAGCCACAAATCGACCCAGTTCTTCTTCTCGTTGCGTGTAAGGTACCTTTCGTCGGAAAGCATGAGCTTGCACAGCAACGGAGTTACAGTAATAGCCACAACAAGCGACATCATGAGGGCAATGAGATATGCTATTCCCAAAGGCTTTAGCATGCGCCCTTCAAGACCTGTCAGGAAGAAGAGAGGCGTGAAGGTCACCATGATAATGAGAGTAGCATGTATGATTGAGGCACGAATTTCGGACGATGCCTCAAAGACTATTGCAAAAGAGGACTTCCGCTGTTCCTTGGGAAGAGCATGGTTCTCACGCAGACGCTTATATACATTTTCCACATCGATGATTGCATCATCGACAAGCGAACCGATGGCAATGCACATTCCGCCCAGAGTCATGGTGTTAATATCCATTCCCAAGAGGTACAGCACGATTATTGTTCCCAAAAGGGACAACGGAATAGCCAGAAGCGAAATTACAGTTGAACGCAGGCTCATGAGAAAGAGGAAGAGGACAAGTATTACACAAATTGCGCCCTCTATCAGAGAACTGCCCACATTGTTGACTGAAGCCTGTATATAGTCGGCCTGGCGGAAGATTCTTGTATCTACCTCAACATCGGCAGGAAGCGATTGCACAATGCTTTCGAGATTACGCTCGATATTCTCCGTAACGTCAAGGGTATTTATTCCCGGCTGCTTCGAAATAGAGAGTATTACAGAGGGGTCGCCGTTCTGTGCTGCATATCCCTGCTTTACAGCCGGGGCAACAACAACATCGGCAACATCGGCAACACGCACTACAGCACCGTCACCGGCCTTAACTACCGTGCTTCCCAATTCACTGAGGTCGTTGCTGCGTCCCATTCCGCGCAGATTGTACTCATTGCCGAAATCACGCACAACACCGGCACCGATGTTCACGCTCATCGATGCGGCTGCACTCTCAAGCTGCTCCATTGTCACACCGTACATCTCCATTCTTACAGGATCGGCCAGAACCTGGTACTGCTTGTAGTCACCGCCTATTATGGTTACGTTAGATACGCCGCCTGTAGCAAGAATAGCCGGCTTTACTATCCATTCGGCAAGAGTGCGGAGCTCCATCATCGATGTAGTCTTGGCCATCATGCCGACAAACATGATTTCACCCATGACGCTCGACTGAGGTGCCAGCATCGGCACAATACCGTCGGGCAACTGGCCCGAAAGAAGACTCATCTTCTCGCTTATGACCTGACGCGCACGATATATATCCATTCCCCAATCGAACTCTACCCACACAAAGGAGAAGCCCTGCGAGGATGATGAACGCACACGACGTACATTTGTCGCACCGTTGACGGCAGTCTCTATCGGGAATGTAACAAGACGTTCAACCTCTTCCGGTGCCATGTTCGATGCATCGGTAAGGATAACTACGGTAGGCATTGTAAGGTCGGGGAACACATCGACCTCAATATTCCTTGCAGAGTATGTTCCGCCTATTATCATCAACAGGACAGCAAGCATAACAAGCAGCCTGTTGTTCAATGAGAACTTTATTATTCTGTTCAGCATAGCGGTAACACTTAATGTACGTGACCGGCATGCGGGTCAAGAGCCGCTGCTCCCTGTGACAGTTTCAATGCTATGGCACCCTTTGTCACAACTCGCTCACCCTCATGCACGCCTTTTGTAATCTTCACCATCTTGCCGTCGGTGACACCTACCTCAACACTGCGTTTCTCGAACGATACCGGGCTGTTCTGCACGAAGACAAAGAACGCACCCATCTCCTCTACAAGCGCAGTACGCGGTACAACAACATTCAAGTCGCCGATAAACGCCGATGTGATGTACAATGTAACTATACTGCCGGGAACTGTCCCGGAGAGGTTCTTCGCCGAAACGGTAAGAGGTATCATATTGCAGGAATTCACGGAACTGCCTACTGCCTGTACGCGTCCCTCGGCTTCCTCAAGAGAAACCACCTTGCCCGAAGCAAGCTCAATATTTACCGATGATATGTTATGCAGCTGCTGTGCATATCGTACAGGAAGCTCGGCAACGATATTCATGTCTCCGGCACGCTGTATAGTCGCAAGCGGAGTACCAGGTGTAACATAATCGCCGTTCGACACAAGCAGAGAAGAGACATATCCGCGAAGCGAAGACTTCAGTATTACCTTGCCTCCGCCATAGTTGCGTTTCATGCTCATATAGCGTGCTTCGGCCTGCCTGTATGCAGCTTCGGCCGATTGGTAATCACGTTCCGACACAATCTTGTCGGCAAACAGCAGCTTCTTTCTTTCGAAATCGGCTTTTGCAACATTATAGTTGCTCTCGGCCTCGGCAAACTTGACAGATGCATCGTTGTCGGTAACGTCGCTTCCTTCGAGATAGAAGAGCGGCTCTCCCGATGCAACCTCCTTGCCTGTGACAAGGTTGCCGACAAACTGCACCTTGCCGCTTGCTGTTGCCACAAGAGTCGTAAAGTTTCCGGGTGTGGACTCAACTCTCGCTGCAACCTTTACAGCTCCGGCGAAAGAACTCTTGCCTGCTACAGCTGTAGCAAAATCAATTTTCCAGCTCTGCTCCTTGCTAAATGCGATATCACCCTGCTTTCCGTCTGTAGCAGTTCCATGACCGGCATGTCCGTGTTCATGACCGGCATCGCCATGCGAATGACCGTCGTGGTCGTGAGAGTGAGCATCATGGCCATGTGAATGACCAGCATGGGCATCGTGGTTATAGGCATGCTCATGCCCCGAATGTGAACCATGCCCATGGTCGTGCGGTTCACCTTTCTTGTGTACCTCTACATCGAAATGAGCCTCATCATCTCCAACCTTTACATACAGCATTCCGCATCCGGCACTCTCCGGGACAAGGTCGAAATGGAACACGCCCTTATGACCAGCCTCGCTCTTCTGCGAAACGCTTTTCGAGCCGACTGTGAGCACAACTTCTGCCACACCCGATTCTGCAGGCTTGAAGGATGACAGGTCGGTTACATACAATGTTATGCACGACTTCTCGCCGACAGAAAGGCCTTCGTGCTGCAAGAAGTATTCAAACGCATGAGTATAAGCTGTAAAGCCATGAATATGCGCATGTTCATGGGCATCACCTTCCGTGCCGTGGCTATGGCCACCGCACCCCAATAAGGCAACCGCAACGGCTGCCAATAGAAATATTCTTTTCATAGTAAAATGTTTTAACCTTATTGTACATAATTCCAAATCACTGAAACTATGCTGCAGGCGGCCCGCGAAGGGCAAGTGTAGAGAACTCCCGTTCGGGAGGAGTATGTTCCCTGAATTCGGACCATTGCGGTTTTACGGCCGGAATGTCAGCCAATGCCGAAATATCCGGCAATGCAATGAACTGTATTGGGGAAAACGGTTTCTTTGCAACAAACGTATCGTCACCGGCAGGCCTGAAGCAGAAGAGTGAAGCATCATAACAGAGCGTTCCTGAATGTTCCTCTTCTTCGTCACAGCCATGATGTTCGCACTTGTCGCATCCTGTAATGCCGAAATGTATTGAAGCGACATCGGCTGTACTGCATCTGCAATGATGATGAGGCATAACGCGCACACCCATGAGCATTGATATTGCCACGAGCATAAACAGATATGATATTTTACGCGCCAAACCTCCCATTGCCTTATTTCCTTTTATAATTGGCAGCCCACTCCTTGTCGATATAGTTCTCCAGGAGCGTGCATGCATGTGCACTGAAATCGAGACCGCATGATATTATGCCATCCCACTGTTCCTGCGACAAGCCGGCAAGGGTATCGCGGCCGACACCCTGCTGTACCATTCCATATACGACACCGGCATTGAAGCTGTCACCGGCACCGACAGTGCTGACAACCTCTACCTTCTTGACATCATATTCCGATGAGCCCTCCTTGGTAAAGAGCCTTACAGTGCCGCTTCCGCTCGTAAAGATGAAATTCGGACAATAGAACCTTATCTTCTCACGATATATCTTTTCGGCATCGGTCATTTCATAGAGATAAGTAAAATCGTCGGCCGAGCCGCGCACCACATCGGCAAACTCAAGATTCTCTATCAATGCTTCGGCAAGCTTGATGCGTTCGGCTACATGATTCTTCCTGAAGTTTATATCATAATAGAGAAGCGCACCCTTGTCATGCGCATACTCAAGGAATGCCTTTGTCTTTGCCCTAAGTACCGGATTAAGCACGAAGTATGAGCCATACAGGACAATGTCGCCGGGCTCAATAGGCGGAAAATCCACCTCAAGACGGTTGTTGGGATAATCCTTGTAAAAGAGATAGTCGGCATCGTTCCTCTCATTGAGGAAAGCCAATGCCAACGGAGACTTGCCTCCGCTGAAGGAGCACACAGCAGAAGAATCGACACCGCAGTCGTGCAGATGGTCAAGTATTATACGGCCGATATTGTCATCACCGACCTCGCTTATAAAGGATGCCTGCACACCCATTCTGCCCAGCGAGACAATGCTGTTATATACCGAACCGCCAGGAACTGCCTTTACAGGCTGGTTATTCTTGAACAGGATGTCAAAGACAGTTTCGCCTATACCTATAATCTTTCCCATAATCACGCCTTTTCTATAAAATCCCTCAATTCATCAATATTCTCCGCAACAGAAATGTATTTTTCAAAACCGCCTCGCAAGAAGCCCTTGCTCTCCATCTCTTTCAAAGCCCCGACGATAGCGTTCCAATAACCGCCGGCATTGTAAAGGACAACACGCTTGCTATGATAGCCTATTGTTGCGGCTGCCGCCACATGGAAAATCTCGTCAAGAGTGCCGACACCTCCGGGCAAGGCAACAAGCACTTCGCTCCTCTGAAGCATTATATCCTTACGCTCACTGAGGTTACGGCACAAGACTCTTTCATCAAGAAGCGTACTTACCCTGTCGCGTTCTACCAGTATGCCGGGAACAACACCCACTATATGCGCACCGGCATCCTTAGCGGCTTTGGCCGTAGCCTCCATAAGCCCGAAACGTGCACCGCCATACACAAGCTCCGCACCCATGGCACCAAGCATTGCACCGACCTCATTTGCAGCCTCAAAATATAATGGCTCAATGTTTTCCGAAGCTGCACAGAACAAAGCTACACTCTTCATTGCAACAGAATTTACAGCGTCTGCATGTCATTAAGACGCTTATAGACTCCATTCAGCTGTATAAGCTCGTCGTGCTTTCCACGCTCTACTATCTCACCATCACGAAGGACACATATCTCATCGGCATTCTTTATTGTAGAAAGACGATGGGCTATGGCAATCGTTGTTCTGGTCTTCATAAGACGCTCAAGAGCCTCCTGTACAAGACGCTCGCTCTCGGTATCAAGAGCCGATGTAGCCTCATCGAGAATAAGTATCGGAGGATTCTTCAGAATTGCACGGGCAATGCTTATACGCTGACGCTGACCGCCCGACAGACGGCAACCCCTGTCGCCCACACATGTATCATAGCCTTCCTCGGTTTCCATAATGAAGTCATGGGCATTGGCTATCTTCGCAGCCTCTATCACCTGCTCCATTGTCGCATTCTCGACACCGAAGGTTATGTTGTTGTAGAAAGAGTCGTTGAACAGAATCGCCTCCTGGTTTACGTTTCCTATAAGGGAACGCAACGACTTCACCTTCATATCCCTGACATCTACACCGTCGATTGTTATCCGGCCCTCCTGCACATCGTAGTAACGCGGTATGAGATCGACCATTGTAGATTTTCCGCTTCCCGACTGCCCCACAAGAGCCACGGTCTTTCCTTTCTCTATCTTCAGGTTGATATTCTTCAGCACCTGACGCTCCCCGTCATAGGAGAACGAAAGGTCCTTGTACTCTATGCCCTCTTTCATATCGGGTATCTCAACACCCTTCTTGCCATCCACAATAGGATTCTCAGCTTTGAGGATAGCATCTATTCGCTCCATAGAGGCAAGGCCGCGAGGTATGTTGTACGAAGCCTTGGACAAATCCTTCAAAGGATTGATTATGCTGTAGAGAATTGTCAGGTAGTAGATGAACGCCGCTGCCGTTATCGGAGAGTTCTCGCTCAGAATGAGCGTACCGCCGAACCACAGCACCAGAACAATCACCCCGGTACCGAGGAACTCGCTCATCGGATGCGCCATAGCCTGTCTTGTCGCCACTTTTCTTATTGCAGACCTCAGTTCATTGCTGCACTTAAGAAAACGGTTCGACATCTTCTTTTCGGCAAGGAATGCCTTTATGATACGCAAACCGCCAAGAGTCTCTTCCATCTGCGATGTAGTTTCGCCAAGCTTCTGCTGTGCCACAAGCGAGTTGGCCTTCAGCTTTCGGCCTACGGCTCCCATAATCCAACCCAGAACCGGTATTACACAGATTGTGAACAGAGTAAGCTCCCAACTTACATAAAGCAGTGTCGTAAAATATATTATAATGAAAATCGGATTCTTGATAAGCATGTCGAGCGAAGTGACTATGGAGTTCTCGACCTCTGTGACATCACCGGTCATACGGGCTATGATGTCACCTTTGCGCTCATTTGTAAAGAAACCAATAGGAAGGCTCACTACTTTATTGTATAGCTGCGTACGCATATCTCTTACAATACCTGTACGGAGAGGTATTATCGCTGCAGAAGAGCCGAAATAGCTTGCAGTCTTGAGCAGAGTCATGAAGACAAGGAAAAGACCCAATAGCAAAAGAACGGTTGAGGCACCGTACTCCTCGGTTATACTGTTCATGTAATAGGCAGCATTGTCCATAAGCACCTCCTTGGCATTGTCCGATGTCATTTCGCTCCATGGAGTATATGCAACTCCTGAAACGTCATTTATCTTGAAGAGAATCTGCAAAATAGGTATTATGACCATGAATGAGAAGACATTCAGTATTGCCGACAGCAGAGTGAAGAACAGCGAAAGTATAAGATACTTCTTGTATGGCGGAACAAAACGCCTTAAAACCTTCAGGAACTCTTTCATTACAATATAAATATTATTTTTATAGTAATATATTTTTGCAAAGGTACTGCTTTTATTTTTATTTACAGCCTATAAATCCTTTTTTAAGAATAGACCGTTCTCACGAATCTACCAACCCTAATTTCTTCGCGAACTCCCAGATGACCATTCCGGCCGTTACCGAGACGTTCAGAGAGTGCTTGGTACCGAACTGAGGAATCTCTATTGCACCGCAAGAAGAATCCACTACAGCCTGCTGCACGCCTTTCACCTCATTCCCCAGCACGACAGCATACTTTTCACCACGGATAGCATCAAAAGAGTGCAAAGGTATGCTTCCCTCGCACAACTCTATTGAATAGACCTTGTAGCCTTGGGCCTTAAGCTGACCGACTGCATCCAAAGCCGATTCAAAATATTGCCAACTGACAACATCTTCGGCACCCAATGCTGTCTTGTGTATTTCGGCATGCGGAGGTGTTGCAGTAATTCCGCACAGAATTATGCGCTCGACACGGAAGGCATCGCTTGTGCGGAATACCGAACCGACATTATGCAGGCTACGCACATTGTCAAGCACCACTACAAGCGGCAGTTTCTCGGACTCGATGAAGGCTTCGCGCCCTATGCGGCCCATTTCGGTAACAAGCTTCTTCCTGTTAATCATGCGAACCTGCTCCAATCGGTGTTTCTCATATCTCCTTCACGCTCGAATGTGGCATGCATGGCAAGCGCAGCAGCTACATTATGCGATACATGACCGCACTTCGCAATCTTCAGGTAATCCCAAAGAAGGTTCTTGTAGTCGGGATGGGCACATTTCTCGATAAGCAACTTGGCACGCTCATCGGGCCCTTTGCCACGCAGGTCGGCGACACCCCATTCCGTTGCCACCACACGTACATCGTGTTCGGTATGGTCGGCATGCGTAACCATAGGAACTATAGAACTTATCATTCCGCCCTTTTGGGTAGAAGGACATGTGAATATTGAAACGAACGCATTGCGTGCAAAGTCTCCCGAACCGCCGATGCCGTTCATCAGGCGTGTTCCGCAAATATGTGACGAGTTCACGCAACCGTAAAGATCGACCTCTATGGCAGTGTTCATCGCAATTATTCCCAGACGGCGTATGACTTCGGGATGATTGGATATTTCGGAAGGACGCAGAATAAGACGGTCCTTGAAGAAATCGAGATTGTCATATACATGCTGCAGGCACTCCTGGCTCAATGAGAGCGAACAGGTACTGCCGGCCTTTACACGACCGAGTTCCATGAGCTTGATGACAGAATCCTGCAACACCTCGGAATAGAGGTCTAGAGGCGGTATCTCCGTACAGTCTTCAAGGCCTTTGAGGACAGCGTTGGCCACGTTTCCGATTCCGCTCTGTATTGGAAGACCGGCAGCCGGTATCGTTCCGCGCCTTATATCGCCAATTATAAAATCGACGACATTCTCGCCAATCTTGCGTGTTACAGGGTCAAGTTCCTTGAAGACGACCTGCTCATTTGGAAGACACACCTCAACTATACCCACGACCTTTTTAGGATCGACCTGCACATAAGGCTTGCCTACGCGGTCCGAAGCATTGAATATCGGTATCTCCCTGCGGCAAGGCGGGTCAAGAGGCTCATACACATCGTGCAGGCCCATAGTATGATGGAATGTGTTACGTTCTATTATTATTCTGTCGGCGAGATTGGCTACTGTCTGCCCGATACCTCCGGCTGTTGTAAGATATACCTTGCCATCGGGGGTTATGTCTATTGCTTCAAGAATTGCGACATCGACCTTTCCCAAATAGCCGTAACGCAAGTCCTGCGCCATAAGAGAAAGGTGAAGGTCGGTATATGTAATCTCTTTAGCATTGATAGAGTTGCGCACTGTAGGGTTGGAGATGAACGGGGCGCGGAAACGGATAGCGTTGGCACGTGTCAAGGCTCCGTCAATGGCATCGCCCGTAGAAGCTCCGGAATAGAGGTTTATCTTGAAAGGCTTGCCGGCTGCATGTGCCTCCTCGGCACGCTTCGCAACCTCCGGAAGCACGGTCTTTGGAGTACCGGAAAGTGTAAAACCGCTTATACCGACTCCGTCACCATCATTGATGTAGCATGCAGCCTCTTGGGCTGTAATAATACGGTAGCTCATTTTATTCGTGTTTTATATGTTTGTCTGTCAATATTTTCGGTTAAAGACCTCGGAATAGATGAACGCCCTCTTAGCATCGGACTTGCTCTTCATAATAACTTTATCACTGTTACGTCTCTCGCTTGATACAGGCGCCAGTGCTTCAGCATCAGATTCAAAAGAAAGAGTGCGGTTATCGGGGAGCTTGGCGAAATCTCTAACCTTACTCTTTTTACCGATATTTTCCACAATAGACGGTTCTTCAAGCGTCTCTTCCGGCTCAAGATGCTCTATCTCCGGGAAAGCCTCACCCATGACAGGCTTCGCCTCTACTCCTCCGTCTTTAGAAAAGACAACTTTCACTATTGCGATCAAAGAATAGACAGCTATAAGAGCTACTATTGAAACTACAGATTCCATAATGCCTTATTTTTTCATGAAATAATCGCTGAACATTTCATCGAACACTTCTCCACGCGTAAGTCTCCCATCCTTAAGGCAGACCACATCAACCTCTCCCTTAAGAGACAGGGAACCGTCGGCAAGGTTGTATATATCCTGCAGAAAGACAAGTTTCGCACCTTTACGGAGCATATTCACGCACACGGCAAACCTGTCACCGCCATGCAACGGCCGCTTGTATTCGAGCGTAATCCTTGAAACCATAGGGTCGATACCCTGCTCGTGCAGCCCCGTAAAACTGCCGCCGATGGATTCCAGGAATTCATGACG
>JAEIGA010006598.1_pt1 | contig 17685 bp, 6 predicted proteins | sample 9270691 | NCBI WGS metagenome assembly JAEIGA01 (sample SAMN17057246, study PRJNA624740) | gut metagenome | biome: biome; isolation source: fecal sample | host: Bos grunniens | place: China: Xizang | collected 2019 | reverse complement strand
TATAATACTAGAAGAATCTGTATTTGTTGATAAAGTATCTAACTTCTTATTAGAAGATGGATTTAATTTACTATTAGAAGATGGCAGTTTATTGTTATTTGAAGAACAAGAAGTTATTGTTGATGATAAAAAATCCAATATTACATTAGAAGACGGATTTGATTTATTATTAGAAGATGGTAGTCTAATGCTGCTTGAAGGTTCAATCATTGAAGAAAAATCTGAACCGTCATTATTGATGGAAAGTGGAAACAATCTTCTATTAGAAAATAATTATAATATATTAATGGAAAGATAGGAGGAAATTAAAAATGGCAGATAAAAAAATCTCGCAATTGACTCAAACTACTAATGTGACTGGGGAAGAATTAATTCCTATAGTTATAGATGGTCAAAATAAAGTTGTTAAAGCAAAATACTTAAAAGGTGCAGATAACCTTGGAGAAGATTTTGTTGATTTAGTTGGAGACGACGGACAAGAATATAGAGTTAAAGTTGTTAATGGTGAAGCTGTTGCAGTTAGAATGGACGTATTTAATGCTGCAGATATAGAAGTTGGAGAAGCTAATCCTAACCCTGCTTGTAGAGGTCTAATAATAAACTCTATGTATGGTGGAGGAGACGCTATAGAAGGTGTACCTGTATCTCATGGCTTTATAGAGTTATATAACTTCTCTAACGAAGAAAAGAATTTAAAAGGTTTATATCTTTGGGTTAGAGGAAAAGCAGGTAACTGGCAATCATTAAAATTAGAAGGTATAATACCTGCTAGACATTCTTTCTTAATAAGATGTAATCAACATGCTGCATTATATTCTCAAGGTGTTAGATGTAATATAGAAAATTATGATATGCAATGGAATATAAAATTACCTTCAACTGGTTTCTCTGCTTATTTACAAGTAGGAGATGCTACTCCAGTAGATAATCCAGTGAGACAAGTTGTAGACGCTCAAGGTGCTGTAATTTCTCAAAATGGAGCTTATGTAGATTTATTAGGAGCTGGTGGTGTTAATACAGACGAAACAGTATGGGCTTATGAGTTAAGATACTTACATTGTATGGATAAAAACACTGGTGTTCGTAGAGTTGACTTTGCTAACTCAGATATGGATCATCTTAAAAATGTAATGAAATTAGGAAACAACGCTGCTGCTAAAAACCAAGGAAATAACGACGTAGACGTTGAACCAATAAATTATAAACTTTGCAATATGGAATATTATAGACCAAGATGTGTTAAAGATGGAAGATGGACAGAATTTATAGATAAACCTAGACAAAAAGACACAGCTCCTTCTATGATAAACGTTATGTATGGAGAAGATGGAAACAGTGCTAGAACATTCACTTTCCAAACACCATTAGTTGAAGCTGGATTTGTTAAAATAAGAAAAGTTGGAGAATTAAAATGGATCAACTATGAAACAGATGTAGAATTATTCTCTAACGTAGACGGTGACGTTACAGTACATAGATGCATAGTTCATGACTTAGAAGTAGGCAACTATGAATATCAAGTAGGATGCGAAGGATGTTTATCAGATACTTATTCATTAGAAGTTAAAGAATTCAATGAAGAAAACGCTATGAGAATACTTTGGACTACTGACCAACAATCTTGGACTAAACGTGAATATGATGTATGGCAAATGTGTGCTAGATTCTTAAATAATAAACAACAAGAATTAGATGTACCATTTGACTTCCATTTAAATACTGGAGATATATCTCAAAATGCTAATAGAAAATTCGAATGGAACTACTATTTCGATTATGCTAAAGATATAACTAGAAATATACCTCATGTTATAACTTGTGGTAACAATGACTTAATTGATAAAAAACGTTCAGATGCATTTAATTATTATATAACTACAGAAAATAAATTTGCTAACTCAGTATATGCTTTCGACTTAGGATTCGTTCATTTTATATCATTAAACTCTAATGAAGATATGACTCATGTTGGTGAAGGAGAAAATCAATGGGCAACTAAAGAAGAATTCTTACAAGCTCAAGCTGATTGGTTAGATCAACATTTAACTGAAGTAGAACAAAGAGAAATACAACCTAGATGGGTTATAGTATTCGCTCACTTATCTCCTATGACAGTTGGTAGAACTAAACGTTTACAAAGATGGATAGCTCCATTAGAAAAACATAGAGTAGACATGTTCTTATGCGGACATAACCATGCATGGTCAGTATCTAAACCTGTATTCTGTGGATTCGATTTTAATGTAAATCCTGCTTATAACGACTATGTAACAGTTAAAGACGGTACTTCTGAATTAAAAATAGTTGAAGAATTAAATGCTGCTGGAGAAGAAATAAATAAAGAACCTGACATGGCTAAAGGTACTTATTATGTATTAAATCAAGCTACTGGATATAAATTATCTGGTAAAGAAAAACCTATAACAAACTTAGCAGGAAAAGCTGAAGTTCCTGAAAATCAAAAAAATGCAGATGGTTCTCCATGGTGGATAGCTGCTCAAGCTTTACCTAAAAACCCTGTTTATATAGATTTACAAATAAGCTATGATAAAATAGTTTGTGATAGTTATGAAATAGAAAATATAAAAGGTGCAGATGAAGTTGGAAACGCAGTTATAAATCTTGATTTAGATAGAGTAACTGAAAAGAAATTCCATACATTAGAAATCAATCACAGTGATAGAAACAAAGAATAATAGAATAGAGGTGTTGAACGATGGGTGTTATTAGAAAGTTTAACCGAGAAACTGGTCAATGGGAAATCTATGGTTCAACAGATGCAAAAGATATTAATCTATTAGATGTAGGCGACAATTTCGAAGACAAAAATGTTGAGAGTGCTTTTCGTGAAGTTTCTAATAAGTTAAATAGAACTCTTGCAGAATTAGAAGCACAAAGAGGTACATTAGTTTCTCATGCGTCTGAATTACAGGCGCAAAGAGGAACTCTTGTTACTCATGCTACTGAGTTACAATCTCAGAAAAAAGCAATTAACACTCATACAGAAGATATAGAATTTCTTAAAGAATTTGGTGGAGGCGGCGGCGGTGGAGCTGCCGCTCCTACTATAACGTCTACTTTTGAAAATTGCTCTGTTGATAAAGAAACCGAAGTTAAAATACCTATATATTTTAGTTCTCCAAACTTAGGAGAAGGTACTGTTTATATCATTGTTAATAATATAGAAATAGGTAGTATTCCTGGAATTAAAATGGGTAACAACGTTATAAATGTAGGTAGAATGACAGAATCAATAAATGAAGTATGTATCTATGTTAAAGATAGAACTGGTATGCTATCTAACCAATTAACATGGACAATTAAATCTGGAGGTATAGAAATAGCAATAGATTTTGATGATACTGCTGACTACTTAATAAGCGATATGATTTTTATGCAATACTATGTAACAACAGCATCAGATGATCCATTAAAAATGTATATAACAATCGATTATGATGAATATGAAGTAGAATGTAATAAAGATTTTAATGAGTATGTATTCCCTCAGTTAGGTATAGGGATACATAAAATAAGCTTATACGTTACTGATGGTACTTATTTAACAACAACTAAAACTTTTAATATAGTTATAGTTAACTCAAGTAGTCTATATGTTTCTTCAACTTTTAAAGGTGGAGAATTCAGCGTAGGAACACCAGTAGCTATTCAGTATCGTGTATCTAAAGCAAGTACTGAATCTTTTGATGTTAAACTATATTTAAATAATAGAATTGAAAAAACATTAAGTTGTACTCCTGGTACTTATTATTGGACACTTAATGATTTAAGTGTAGGATCATATACAGCAAAAATAGAAGTTAGTGGAGCATATGATGAAACACAAATCATAGAATTAACTTTTGAAATGGTTTCAAGTGGATATGACCCTATTAAAATTATAGAAAATGGATTAGTATATAGATTAAGCGCAAGAGGCCGTACTAATCAAGACTCTGATAGAGAACATCCTGTTGATGATAGTGGGAACAATGTTCAAGCTACTTTACATGGATTTAACTATTTTAGTAACGGTTGGATAAATGGAGAACTTGTTTGTGACGGCGAAGCGTATGTGGAAATAGATTATTATCCATATAAAGATAATGCATTATATGGTTCTACTATAGAAATAAACTATACTGCATTAGATATAGGTTTCACTGATTCTAGAATACTTGATTACACAGATTCAGAAACTGATAAAGGTATATTTGTAGATATTGAAAGCATTATAATGGCATCATTAAATAACTCAGGTGAATTAGAAACAGATAAGGATAGAGAAATTACAGTAACTTTTGTTATAGATAGAAGAGCCAAATTTGCTAAAATATTCATAGATGGTATATGTTCAAGAGCATTCACTTTAGCAGATAGTGGTTCTGGTACATCGGCAATCAGAGAAGATTTTACACATGCTCAAAAAATATACTTAAACTCTAGAAAAGGTAAAGATAAATTCGGTGCATGTAAGATAAAAGATTTTAGAGTTTATAACAGAGTCCTTACAGATGATGAAATAGTTTCTAACTATATAGCTCAAATATCAGATTTGGCAGAACAAGAAAAACAATATAATTTCAACTTTGATAATAAAACTCTTCCTGTTATTAGAATGTACGGAGATACTACAAATATGACTCTAGAAACGCCAGTCACTATGCGTATTAAATATACATCTCCTGACGAAGATAAATATGGTCAATCATTCGATTTACCTTACTGCGATGTTAACTGGCAAGGGACTTCTTCATTACAATATGTATTAAAGAACTTTACTGCTAGACTTAAAGATGAAAACATGGCTCCATATATGTATAGTCCATATCCAGGTGGAGTTAAAGAAGACGTATATTGTTTTAAATGTGACTATATGGAATCATCACATAGTCGTAACGTTGGTATATCTAAATTTGTTAACTCTTGTTTATACGATTCAAAAAACCCTATGCAACAAAAAGATCCTGCAATAAGAAATTCTGTTAACGGATTCCCATGTTTAATGTATATCAACGATGAATTACAAGGAGTTTATAATTTCAACCTAGACCGTTATTCAACTAAATCATTTGGATATACAGACCCAGATAAAGTGTTAGTTTATGAGATATCTGCAAACTCAGATACTACTGCAGGAGCTTTCTATAGCTGGACAGAAGCATCTGGTAGAGATAAAGCAACTTATTACAATGCTGACTTTGAATGTTTATATCCTCCTACAAGAGCTGCTGGTAACGATAATATGTCAGAACTTATAAGACTTATAGAATGGGTTGACACGAGTTCAGATGAAGACTTTAAAGACAATATGAACCGTTATTTCAATATAGAATATTTATTAAGATATTATTTAAATGTTCTAGTATTTGGACTAGTCGATTCACTTGGTAAAAATGCTAAGTTAGCTTCATTTGATGGTGGTTTAACTTGGTACTTCCAATTCTATGATTCAGATACAAGTTGTGGATTAAACAACTCAGGGTTCTTACAATTCGGTAGTGACATTGAAATGGGAGATAAAAACGTATTCAATACTACAGGTTCAAGACTATGGAGAAGGGTAGTAGAATTATTCCAAACAGAATTAAGACAACAATACTCTTTAATGAGACAAGATAGATTTACTGTTGATAATATAATGAGTTATATATATGGAGAACAAATATCAAAAATACCTCCATATTATTATAACAAAGACATGCAAGCTAAATACTTAAACTTTGGTAACTCTTATTTATATGCATTACATGGAAGTAATGAACATCACTTAAGAAGATGGATAAGAGAAAGAATAATGTATGTAGATACACTATTAGGATACAATGTTTCATCTGCCGACTATATAACTATACGTGCTAATAAACAAGGATATGCTTATATAGATATAGAAATGTATCAACCTATGTACGTAACAGTACAATGGAGGGACGAAGACGGCGGAACAGGTAATCAAGTTAAAAGAGTCGGACGCGGAGAAAAAGTTCGATTTGAATATAATATCCCAACGGCAACTGACCAAAATATACTTGTTTATGCAGGACATCAAATAAAATCATTAGGTGATTTATCTAATTTATGTCCTTCAACTTTACTTATAGCCAATGCTGATAGATTAACAGAGATAGTATGTCATTCACCTAATCTAATAAATACAGATTTCTCTGAATGTACATTGCTACAAAAAATAGATATAAGTGATTGTACTGCATTAGGTACAGGTATAGGTGCGCAACCTATATTAAATGTTGAAAGAGCTAAATACTTAAGATACTTAAATGCAAGAAATACTCAACTTACATCTATAACTATAATGCAATCTGGTTCAAACTTAGAAGAAATTTATTATCCTAATTCTGTACAATCAATAACTTTAGTTAACCAAGCTTACTTAAAAATAGCTGGTATTCCATATGAAGTAAATGAAATGGGCAGAGTAACAAACTATTGTGAAAAACTTTCAGATATAGAAATTAACAATTGTAAGTATATCGACCATCTTCAATATCCATTTAATGAAGGTGATGAACTTACTTTAGACGCTATTAAGCAAGTACAAAACTTAAAACTTATAAACTCATTAGATAAATTAAATGCAATTTCGTTTAAAGGTTTCTATAAATTAAAAAATCTAACTTTAAGTTCTATGCATAATATAACAGCATTAGGGTTTGACGATATGTTAAATTTAAATGACAATGCATTACTTGAAAAAATAACAGTTTCTGACTGTCCATTAATAAGTGAAGTATCATTTAATATATCTAGTCCTACTTATAAAATAGAATTTGCACCTGGAGCTATTGTTGATTTAGGTGGGGTTCAATCTATTAAAAAAATAGAAAGTAACGCATCTATAAATGGATTAGAAACATTAATAATTCCTACATTGCTTAAAGAACTTAAATTTGATGGTAAAGACGGTTGTAAAGTTAAAAACGTATGGAGTGCGTCAGCTAACCATAGTCAAGATGGATTCCAAGGTATGGACTTATTAGATGTCTCATTAGAATATCTTGATATGAATAAACTAGATGGTATTACAAACGCAATTAACTTCCATATCGCTCCGACTGAACAACATCCTAATATGAATACTAGTAGATATAGTAATTTCTTTAAACCTGAAGGTAGTATAAATTTAACTAACTATACAGGTGAAATGAAAGGTATGTTAAAAGGTGTTGATTTAGAAAAACTAGATGTTATAGTAGACAAAGTTCAAGAACAAACTGATTTAACTGGTTTATTTGAATCGGCTATAATACCAGCAAGCAAACTTGATAAAGTTAATGAAATATTAGAAAAATATGATAGATCTGATAATTGGAAGAATTTATTTAAGAATGCCAACATAGGCTTTGATTCATCCGATATTGTTATACCAGATGAATCATCTTATAGACAAATGAATTTATCAGGAATGTTCTACGGCACTAATGTTTCTACAGATATAGAAATGCAAGGTAACATGATCGATGTTTCTGAGATGTTTAGAAACTGTAGAAAAGTTAAACAATATTTAGAAAACTGGAATAGCGTTTCATTACATCCTGATATAAAAACTAATAACTGTTATATAGGAACAGGTGGGGATTTAGAACTTGTACCTTGTCCATGGGGAGGATACGGTTTCTATCCTGATGTAACAAGTGAAATAGTTGTAGAAATTCCAACAAATAATTATACATTAAAACTTATTACTAAAGCTAAATTAACTACAGAATACGGTATAGTTAATTGGGGCGATGGTATTACTAATAGCCTATTAGACAACGATTATTCCCATACTTATACTCGTGCTGGAATATATACTATCAAAGGCCATTTTACTTTTGGTGGCCAAATAAATACTGCTGAAGTGTTAGGTACATTAAAAGAAGTTAAACATATTGCTGATAAAACAACTAATTTATCTCAAGCTTTTTCATATTGTTCTAAACTAGAAAAAGTTGATTTAGGTGTTAGAAAATTAACTGCAATGAATGAATGTTTTACAGACTGTGGTAAACTTACAACTATTTTAATGAGTGAAATAGATACATCTGAAGTTACAGATATGAGTTCATTATTTAATAACTGTCAATCATTGACTAGCTTAAATTTAACTCATTTTAACACTGATAAAGTAACAACTATGACTAATATGTTTGGTAACTGTCAAAAGTTGACTTCGTTAAATGTGTCTAGTTTTAATACAGAAAAAGTTACTAATATGAGTAGAATGTTCTATTATTGTAGAGTCTTACCTTCAATAGATATAACTCATTTTGTAACTGATAAAGTAGAAAATATGAGCTATATGTTCTACGGATGTAACAATATATCTTCATTAGATATCAGCAATTTTGTTACTGAAAATGTTACTAATATGAGTAGCATGTTTAAAAACTGCAATAATTTAAGCGAATTAAACTTATCAAATTTTGATACTAAAAATGTAACTAATATAGCTGAAATGTTCCAATCTTGTAATAAGTTAAAATCTTTAAATCTAAGTTCATTTGATACAACAAATGTAATAGATATGAATCACTTATTTGCAGGTTGTGGTTTATTAGAAGCAATAGATATCAGTGGCTTTATAACAGATAAAGTAACTAATATGAGTTACATGTTCTCTGAATGTAAATTATTAGGCTCATTGAATATAAAGCATTTCAATACAGAAAAAGTTACTAATATGAGTTATATGTTCTCTGAGTGTGAATCTTTAACTGAATTAGATATATCAAACTTTAATACAGCACAAGTTACTAACATGTCATATATGTTTAAAGGCTGCCCTAATATTGCTACATTAGACCTACAAAACTTTGATACGAAATTAGTAACTAATATGATGTCTATGTTTGAAAACTGCCAAAACACTCAAGTTATAAACGTATCTAGTTTTGATACAAGCTCTGTTTCTAATATAAGTAAAATGTTTAATAACTGTAGAAAAGTAGCAGTGTTAGATGTTAAAAATTTTAATTTAACTAAAGCATCAAGCTTGAATTATTTCTTTAGCGGATGTGCTGCAGTAACATCATTAGATGTAAGCGGTTGGAATGTAGAAAACATAACTGATATGTCTTATTTATTCTACAACTGTTATGCAGTAACAGCATTAGATATAAATAGTTGGAAGACAAATAATGTAACTAATGCATCAAACTTATTCTACAACTGCGCTAAGTTATCAGACTTAGATTTAAGTAATTGGACATTAGAAAATTGCACAGATTTTAGTAATATGTTTAATGGTTGTTCAGGATTAGTAACTTTAGATATATCTAAGTTCAATACTGAAAAAGTTACAAACATGAGTTATATGTTTAGTTCATGTTCAAAAATAAAAACATTAAATCTTGATAACTTTAATACGGCAAAAGTTACTAATATGAGAAACATGTTCAATGGATGCTCGGCCTTAACTAAATTGAATATAAACCATTTTGATACAACTAAACTTACTAATATAAGTTATGCATTTAGTGGATTGGTTTGTGATATTGTATTTACAAATAAAGCAAACCCAGCATTAACAAATGCGCAGGCTATGTTCAATGTTTATTATGGAACAAGCATCGACTTAAGCAACTTCTCATTAGCAAATTCTACAAATAATACAAACTTTACAATATCCGCGCTTAACTTATTAAATTTTGTTGCTCCAAGCAATATTAATGCTAGTATAAAATTTGTTGCCGATAAACTTACTCATACATCTTTAATGAGTATTATAAATAATTTAAATGTAGTCAATAAAGCAGCTATTTTAGAAATAGGGGCTAAAAACATTGCTAAGTTATCAGAAGAAGAATTAGCTATCGCGATAGGTAAAGGTTGGACAGTTTGCTAATTTAATATAAATGATATGCACATTGACTTTAATTAATGTGCATATCAAATATTATAATAGAAAAGAGGGTGAACAATGAGAATAGTTTATAAAGGCAATGCAATTTCGCCTCATGCTAATAAAAGAGCTATGAGAGCGACAACAAAAAGAATTATGTTGATAGCTCAATATAAATTCAATAAAACAGTACATGAAGATTATATGCCTAAATTTAACGAAGGGTATTCTGGTTACGCTATAGAAGATATTCCAAATGGTGATATAGTAACTAGAAGAATATTTAGTAACAAACTGCCTTCAAAAATAAAGTTTGGTGCAAACTTTACTGACTATGAATCTGAAGAAGAATATATGGCAGATATGACAAGATTATCATCATTACAAGAAGTAGATTATGTTAATGTTGAAAACATATCTGACTTATCAAATATGTTTACGGCTTGTTCATCTTTAACAAAAGTTGATGGAAGCAATTGGAATACTAAAAGCGTAACAAACATAAGTCAAATGTTTTTATATTGTGAATCATTAGCAGAGTTAAATATAAGCAATTGGGATACACATAATATAACTGATATGAGTGTCGCATTCGCCTGCTGTTCAGCATTAACTTCATTAGATATAAGTAACTGGGATACAGGCAATGTAACTAGAATGGATGATATGTTCTATAGATGCGAAAATTTAGCTTCGTTAGACATTTCTAATTGGGACACTGGCAATGTAATTGATATGAGCAGCATGTTCTATCAATGTAGAAACCTAACAGCAATAAATGTTAGTGATTGGAATGTTGAAAAAGTTACAGATTTTAGTTGGATGTTCTCAGAATGTGATAAATTAGTAGAAATAGATTTAACAAATTGGAATACTAGAAGTGCAAAAACTTTTAATGGAATGTTCTATGCAACATATACCTATGACAACGAAACTGAAACTGAGGTGTATACATCAGCATTAACTACAATAAGAGGTATAGAAAATTTAAATACTAGCAATGCAACTAATATAGCTTTGATGTTCTTTGCTTGTAACAAATTGACATCATTAAATTTAAACAGCTGGGATATTAGCAAAGTAACTGATATGTATTCTATATTCTATGGTTGTACTAATTTAAAAACTATTGACGTAAATACTTGGGATACTGGTAAAGTAACTGATATGTATTCTGTATTCTATGATTGTCGTGCATTAACATCAATTGATGTAAGTAATTGGGACACTAGCAATGTAACTGGTATGAGTTATATGTTTAATTATTGTACTAATTTAAAAACTATTGATATAGGTACTTGGGATACTAGTAAAGTAACTGATATGAATTGGGTATTTGGTTGCTCTTATAATTTAACAACAATAGATGTTAGTAATTGGAATACCAATAATGTAGAATCAATGCGTGGATTATTCTATGAGTGTAAGAAACTACATACAATAGTGGGTAACTTAAGTAACTTCAATAACGATAATAATGTTTTAAATGATATGTCATTTATGTTCTACAGTTGTCATGCTTTAAAACAAGTAGATTTAAGTAATTGGAAAACTGGATCAGTTACAACTATGAGATCTTTATTCTGCAACTGTTATGCTTTAACTAGCGTAGGAGATATAAGTCATTTAGACGTTCATTCGTTAGAAGTTGCAGGTTGGATGTTTGATGACTGTCATAAACTTGTTAATATAGATCTGAGTGGATGGGCTACAAATAGCCTTCAAAGTACATATACAATGTTTAGTAATACTCCAGTATTACAAACTTTAAATTTAAGCAATTGGAATTTGGCTAATGCTTCACAAGGTTCTGGAATAAATGCAGAAGATGATTATTTACAAAACATGTTTGCTAATAGTGCAGTAAAAACTGTTATAATGGACAATTCAGATTACGATTCAATCAATAAAATTATAAACCATTTACCAACTAGATCTGAAAGCGCACCTGGTATTTTAACTATAGATTCTGTAGACGATTTATCTTTAGTTAACACAAGCAATGCTAGTTCTAAATATTGGGATATAAAATTATATAAAGTAGCAGAATATAAATTTGATTCAAGTTTATATGATTTATCCCCTGAATTTAATGAAGAATTTGAATATGTACATATAGATGAATGCCTTAATACAGAAAACATAGTTACAAGAACCATATATAATAATGAGCTACCTACACTAATGAGATTTGGTAGATTATATGATAGTGCCTTAGATGATACAACAAACAGAGAATCTTCTTTATTAGAAGTTATTAGTATGAATACATCTAATATAACTGATATGAGTTGTATGTTCCAATATTGTGAAAATTTAACTAAAGTGAATTGTAATTGGAACACTTCTAAAGTTTCTAATATGTCTGATATGTTTAGAAGATGTTATAATATTAGTGAGCTAGATGTTTCTAACTGGAATACAGAAAACGTTATAACAATGCATGCAATATTTGCTAATTGTCAAAACTTAACGTACTTAAATACAACTAACTGGAATACAGCTAAAGTTACAGATATGAATTGCATGTTTGATGGATGCTCTAAATTAAGCACAATAGATGGTGTGAGTAACTGGGATACTGGTGAAGTACTTGATATGTATGCTTTATTTAGATATTGTGATAGTTTACAAACATTAGATTTAAAAGATTGGGATACATCTAAAGTTACTACAATGCAAAGTATGTTCAGCGCATGTCGTAATTTAGTTACAGTAAATACAACTAACTGGGATACATCTAATGTTACTAATATGGCAAAAATGTTTAGTAGAAATAATACAGGTGCCGTAAATCCTGGATGTGAAAATTTAGAAAAAATTATAGGCATTGAGGATTGGGATACAAGTAGCGTAGAAGATATGTCTTGGATGTTCTATGGAGCTTATAAATTAGAAGCATTAGATTTATCTAACTGGGATACGTCTAATGTAACTAATATGTCAACTATGTTCTGTGCCGCAGGATATGATAATCCTAATTTCTCTTTAAATATAAAAGATTGGGATGTTGGTAAAGTACAAACTATGACTTATATGTTTGATTGTTGTGTTTCATTAAAAGAACTAGATTTATCTGGATGGGACGTAAGTCTTGTACACAGCATGACTTGGATGTTTGGTAACGAAGACCAAGATGATTTTATGACATTAACAAAATTAAACTTATCAGGCTGGGAATTTAATAATGAAGTAACTATGGATGATTTCTTCTCTTATACAAATAAATTAAACGAAGTTGTAATGGCTGATTCTAACTATGTTTCAATTAATAAAGTGATAGAACATTTACCTCAAAGATCAACAGATGATCGTGGTTTATTAACAGTTACAAATGTAGATGATTATAATCAAGTAAATATAAGCGCCGCTCAATCTAAGTATTGGAATGTAGCTATTTAAAATATAATTAAAAAGGAGGTTACAAACAATGAGTAAACTCATAGACATAGATAGTTTAAATAAACTTACACAAGGTTTAGATGAACGTGTAAAAGATTTAATTGGTGAAGAAGAATCAAGAGCAAAAATCGTTGAAGAAAACATAAAAACAAATTTAAATGAACATACACATAAATATGCAGCTTCAGATGCGATAGGTGGACCAGCACAAAGTGCTAATAAAGTTAATAAGTCTTTAATTTTACAAATGAATGGTGGTACATCTGAAGGTTCAACTCAATTCACTTTTAATGGTAGCGCAGAAAGAGTTGTTAACATATCTCCTAAAACAATAGGGGCAGAACCAGCAGCTAAAACGGTAAGTTCTTCAACGGTTGTCAATAACAAAGTTCAATTAACAACAGATAGATATCAAAAAGTATCTGGCATAAACGGCGCTGAAATAGTTTTTCCAAGTGTATCTACTTATACAGAAATCTATTTATTTGTTTATAATTCTGACCTTACTAATATAATTGTTCCAGATAATTGTAAATGGAGAATAGATTTTAACTTAGAATCAGGTACATCATTTATGTTTACGTTTATATATACAACAGTCGAATGGCTAGTAGAAGTAAAAGCATATAGTTAAAACAGAAGGCTCTTTTTGAGCCTTTTTCGTTATGTAATATTTATTAGAAGGAGGTGGTTGATATGTCTTTTGCATCATTCGTAGACGATTTAGCAGAAGGTATCAATGCAGGTATACGAGCATTTACTGATTCAAGAGTACTACCTAAAGCAGTCGGTAAAGCAACTCGTTTCGGATTAAATGTAGGTAAGCCCATAGCCAATACTGGATTTAAAGTAGGTATGGGCGTTATTAATAAAGGTTTAGATGGTGCTAACTTTATTAAAGACAATAAAGAAACAATAGGTAGAGGTTTAAAAACTTTTGGCAAATCTGTAGTGGGCGAAGTTAATGAAATAGCACAGGCAGGTGCAGGGGTTGTTGAATTAGTTGATCGTTCGCCATTTTTAAAGAAAGTCCCACTTAAAGAATCATTAATAGGTAGAAGCGTCACTAAACCTGGTGTTGCATTAGCTTTTGGAGTGTCATTAGCTATGGGTACAGGTGAGGCTACTAAAGATTATATAAACGATAGACAAGGACAAAACGACGGTAGATTGTATGGCACAACACCACGAATGAGTACTCCTTATCAGTTATCAGAACAAATGGCATATGGTTCATCAGGTAGATCATTTGCTAGTAACGCGGGAGCAGATGGTGATTTGGTAAGGGCTTTATACGATATGAAATAGAGGTGAAATGAATGGCAGATATTCCAATTTATGAAAACCCTAATGGTAGACGACGTAGAGCAGCTCGTAGCAAAAATGAATTAAAACAAAATTTACGAGATGTAAAACAGTTTTCAACTAATAGCGTTGAAACACCATGGGCTAATAAAGGACCTAAACTTAATGTTACTTCGGGAATAGGGGTAGGAAGAGTTCCTATATATCCAGATAAACAATACTTGCCTTATGATATTGAAGAGATAAATAGTTTTATTAAACAGACGGCTAAAGTAGTACAACATGATTATGGATTAGGAGATATAGATTTAAGAATTAATTATGGACGATTCGTTAATGACGAAGAATTTGCCAAACGATATGCTGCCCAAATACAAAAACATACTGGTAATCCAATTGATTTAGTAAGAGAAAAGAATCTTACTGGCGGAGCATACGTTCCAAAGGATGGACATATAGATGTAAATCCAGATGTTATGTACAGAGCGGAAATGATAAAAAGAAAAAAACTAGGATTAACAGGAGATATTCCATTAGAAGAATTTCAAGACACTATTAAAGAAGTACTTGGTCATGAATTAAGACATAAATGGCAATTTGAGGCAAATACTCCAGATAGTAAAAAAATCATGAAAGAGCATCAGGTTTACATGGATGGCATTGACGTAGAAGAAGTTAAACAAGATGCCAAAAAGTTATATAATGCATATTATAATAAGCCTATTGAAGTTGATGCAAGAAATAAAGGAGCAGAGTTTGTATCAAAATATAATGAAAAAGTTAGTAACTATAAAAAGTACCTTGAAGAATCAGCTAACATTAATGGAGCTACTAGACAAAAAATTGATGAAATAAATTTAAGACCTAAGAATAGAATAATTGGACATGAACCAGACACAGTTGCCCCTATAGAATGGAATGTAGATACTGGATCAACTGTTCCAACTGGGAAACATGATATATCTAGGAATACTAGATATAGAAATGCAAAGCTTGGTAAAGGGCAAGGACCTTTAAGACCTACAGCTACTATGAGTGGAAACAATGTAGAAATAGATTCTATATATAATCATTCAAAACCTAAAAAATTAACGCCTAAAAAGCAATATGCAGACTGGTTCGAAGAAAATATCTTAAATGCTCCTGAGCATATGCCTGGAACAGGAAGTTCTCGTAAGCATCTTAATAGATGGGCAAATGCTACAGATGAAGGAATCGAAAATTATTTAAAAGACATTCGTAAAAATTATACACCTGCTTCTGCAGATGCAATAGAAGAAGAAATACGTGAATACAGACAAAAGGCAATAGATATAGTAGAAGAAAGTAAAAAGAAATTCAATGCAGCAACTCAATCTTCTATTAATAGTAATTTGTATACTAAAACAACAACTCTAGAAAATGCAAAATTAAGTGAGTTGCCTATTTCTAGAGAAAGAGCTACTGAAATAGTTCAGAACACAGTAAATAAAGTATATCAAGATTTAGGTTTGACAGATAATTTATTAGTCAATACGATTTCTGGTAACGAAAAAAATGGAAAAGTAATACACAGAGGTGTCCATAGCACAGATGAAATAGGCGTGTATCTAGATGGAGTTTATGAGGCAGCTAGTATAGAAAGCAGAACGAGACAAATTAAAGAACTGAAAGAGAAATATAAAGACATGGATGAGGCTGACTTTTATGAGATGATCCATGACCATCCAGAATTAATAAACCCATTAAGTGCAGAAGAATATGAAAGAAAATTAATTGAAACAGCAAGCCATGAAACTAGACATCATTGGCAACAAGAACAAAATCCTGAAATGTTTTTTGATGGAAGTAGAAAAATTGATAAAAGTTCTGAAACTTATGATGAATATTATGAACAAAGCATAGAAAAAGATGCTAGACAATATGCTGACGATTTTGTAAATAAACATGCGGATGAAGTTAGAAATAATAAGCCTAATTATAAATCAAAAGTTGAACCTATAGAACAAACAACTAAAAAAACAATAAATACCCAAAAGAAAATAGATACTAATAATACAAAAATAAAAAATGAAACTATCGAAAAACTAAATAAAACTAAACAAATGTATGAGGATATATTAACAAATTGGACATCTGCATCTGGAGATTTTAATAGACAAATAAACAATATGACAGTAGGTCCTCATAAAATTTATGCAGAAGGTAAACAATACTTAGATAAAATAGAAGATCTAAAGAACAATTATAATGTGGATGATTATGTTGATGGTTCTTATACAATCGATGAAGAAGTGTTTAAATACAGTGAAGGTACAGGTTTAAATGGAGAAAATGTTTTAAAAGTAGAGGGTGACTTAATAGACGCACCAAATGCCTATGCATCAAATTTAAACAAAACACTTAGCGAGGCAGAAAAAAATATGACGCCCGAAGAACTTGCTAAATTTAAAAATGGATTTGAACCTGAAAAAGCAATAATTAAAACAGAAACTGGCGGTCCAAAACTTAACAGAAAGAAAATTGTACGTAACAAAGCAGGTTTATTAGACGATCTTGGTAAGCCTGGTGCAATCATGTCTGGATTAAATATACTTGGCGCAGTAGGAGACTTTAAGGACGCAAGACGTAAAGGACACGGGGTTGTGTCTTCTGTAGCCAGAGCAGGAGTTCAATTCGCTGTTGGTGAAGCATTAGGTCTATGGGCGATACCTGTTATGGCTGCTAAAGAAGTGCCAGGCTTAATCGTTAAAGGTGCCGATATGCTTTATAAAGAAAATAGAAGAATGAATAGTGCGGCTAACTTCCAAACATTTGGAGATGCACAATTCCAAGATACACAACAACTTGCAACTATGAGACAGTCAGGTATGGAAATGGCTAAGATGGCTCAATACAATTTACAGCAAACATTAATGGGCAATGAGGCAACATATTTACATAGATAGGAGAGGGTACTATGGCTGATTTAACACCGAGCCAGAAATTAAAACTCAAAGAAGTTTTAGATGACCCAGTTAAATGGGCTCAAGCATTTTTGATAACATGGAATGGAGACAAGAAATGTTATTCGCCTTGGACTGCTAGATGGTATCAAGCAGAAATGCTTAGAGATAAATCAAAAAAGAAAGTTTATAGATGCGGCCGTCGTACAG
>JAEIGA010006597.1_pt1 | contig 17689 bp, 12 predicted proteins | sample 9270691 | NCBI WGS metagenome assembly JAEIGA01 (sample SAMN17057246, study PRJNA624740) | gut metagenome | biome: biome; isolation source: fecal sample | host: Bos grunniens | place: China: Xizang | collected 2019 | reverse complement strand
CTGGACCAGAAAGCCCTTTTCGGCAGCTATGAGGTCGGAGGCGAAAAGAAGGAGGGCTGGGTCCCGGCTTCGGTCTTCCTGTATGACGAATCCTTTACCCCCGTCTACGGAACAGTCAGGGCTGCCATGACCATCTACACGGACAGCAGTCTGTCCGAACGGAAAGCCTCCATAAAGAAATATTCCGGCATCATCGCCGTGGGAAAGACCGACGGTGCCCGCCAGGTGATCTACGAGACGAAAAAAGGCTACGGGATCGGCTGGATGTCGGCGGATGAATACGAGAACAAACTGGTCTACGACGGCAGGGACAAACAGGTCCTGGCTGACGGCACCTACACATTTCTTCCCGTTTACGGGACGGAGGAAGCAGAAGCGGATGACCTGAAGGGTATTTCCTACGGGCTGGAGTATGCCGCCGGGAAATTGTACAGGATCATAGACCCCTCCGACGGAACGTACATGAGCCTCCGGGGGGAAGAGATGAAGGAAGACAACACCGCCGGGGAAAAACCCTCCTGGATGGAAGAAGGGATCATGCATACAGTCAAGATCCTGCTCAGCTCTTCATACAGGGAGAGGATGAAAGCCTGGGAAGAGGAACAGGAGGAGATCCTGCAGGAACAGGAAGAACTGGAACAGAAGCTTGCTACCGGAGAGGTAATTGAAATCCCGGAGGATGAGCTGAGATATTCCGTCATCTGGACGGAGGATAAAGAGGAGGCCGGGCTCTTCCGGATCGAGAGGAAGGACAATTATTTCCGTATCTTCTCCCAGGGCGGAAGACTGCTTTACGGCAGCAGGGAAGAGGATGGACAGCAGACGCCTGTTCTGGTTATGAACAGGGAAAATGATGAGTCTGAACCATCTGAAGACGCCCATAAGACTGTCCTCTGGAAAGTACGGGCCGAGGCCCCCAGGGTGGATAGAAAACATCCCATGGTCTTTACCCAGTATGACCCGGAATGGTGCGGGCGGCCCTACGGGAGCGAAGGCTGTATGGGAACCGCGGGATGCGGTGTCCTGGCCACGGTCAATGCCGTCTATGCCCTCACGGGCCAGTATATGGATGTCAACGCGTTGGCGGATTATGCCGTGGATACCGGACTGCGCATCGTCGGCAGCGGAACGGATGACCGTATCTTCCAGGCGGCAGCAGAGAAATACGGAAAGATCTACGGATTTGAATATGACGGAAAAAGCGGAAGTATCGACAAGCTGAAAAAGAAACTGAAGAAGGGGGACGTGGCCATGGTCCATGTGATCGGCCATTATGTTGCCGTGACGGCCTACGATGAGAAGAAGGACCGGTATCTCCTCCTGGATTCAAACTGCCTGCCCAAGAGGGAAACGAGCCCCTTCGGGGACTGGATCTCCCCGGCCAGGCTTATGGACGGATATCTCTACGGCCAGATGTATTTCTTTTACAGACTTGCATCAGATTAGGAGACAAACCTTATGTTGGACTTCAAAAACAAAAATGTATATGAGAGGATATTTGAGGGGCATTTCGGACTGGAGAAGGAGAGTCTCAGGGTGACGGAAGACGGTACATTTGCCCAGACCCTGCATCCTTTTCACGGGATGGATCATATTACCCGGGATTTCAGTGAAAACCAGATCGAGATCAATACCCCGGTCTGTGACTCCGCCGAAGAGGCGATAGAGGAACTGAAGAGTTATACTCTGAAGATCCAGAAGGCCCTTGCCAATATGAATCCCCGCGAATATCTCTGGCTCAACTCCAATCCCCCTTATATCGAGAAGGAAAAAGATATCCCCATAGCCGTATACGGGCAGGAGGAGATGGATAAGAGGATCTACAGGGAGTATCTGGCGGTCCGTTACGGTCGCTACAGGATGGCATTTTCCGGCATCCACGTAAACTATTCTTTCTCCGAGGACCTGATCAAGGCCGGGTTTGCCGCCAGTGGATTCATGGATTTCAGAGAATACAAGGACAGGCTTTATCTGAAGCTGGCGGAGAATCTTGCCAGTTACGGGTGGATCGTTACTGCGGTCACCGCAGCCAGTGCGGATATGGACGGATCCTTCTTTGAAAGGAGAAAGAAGGGAAAGACCACTTTCCTGGGTATGGCATCCGTCCGATGCAGTGAGCTTGGATATTGGAACATGTTTACCCCGGTATTCGATTACACCAGCCTGTCTTCCTACGCAAAAAGTATCAGCAGGTATGTGGAGAACGGCTTTATTTCCTTCCCATCGGAGCTTTATTATCCGATCCGGCTGAAACCCTGCGGGGAAAACAAACTGGAGAACCTGGCGGAAGGCGGAGTGGATCACATCGAGTTGAGGAACGTGGATCTTAATCCAATGTCCTGTTCCGGTCTTGATCTCCGTGATCTTAAGTTCATCCAGTATCTTCTGATCTGGGCTGTGAATACTCCCAGGACTGCCCTGTCGGAGGCTGATCAGATCCAGGTTGCCCAGAATTTTAAAAATGCAGCCAGATATGATCTTAAGACTGTGAACATCGTTTATAAAAACGGGGAGTTCGATACGGTGGCCAAAGCCGGACAGAAGCTCATAGGGAGGATGAAGGACTTCTATTCTGTCAATCTCAACTCTGAAGATGACAGATACCGGGAAGTGATGGATATCCTGGAGTTTGAAGAGAAAAAATTCACAGACCCGGATACAAGGTATGCAGCCATACTGCATCAGCATTGCTCCGAGCTCTTCTTTGAGAAGAATCTGGAGTTCGCAAAGCAGATACAGGAGAGGATAGTGTTTCCTGATAAAAAAATGACATGACCCCACAAGGTCATGTCATTTTTTTATTCAATTCAATTTTGTTCATTCTTCATCCCAGCGCCACATCCAGCGCCATCATCAGACTGAAACCAACGGCAAAGAATACCACGCCGATATTGGAATGGGCGCCTTCCGACATCTCAGGGATCAGTTCTTCCACCACCACATAGAGCATGGCCCCGGCGGCAAAAGACAGGAGATAGGGCATGGCGGGAATGACCAGGCTGGCAAGCAGCACCGTCAATCCTCCGAATATCGGTTCCACAGCCCCGGAAAGGACGCCAAGCAGGAAGGATTTTGGTTTGCTTTTTCCTTCCGCGAAAAGGGGCATGGAGATGATGGCCCCTTCCGGGAAGTTCTGGATGGCGATACCCAGAGCCAGGGCAAGGGCTCCGCCGGCCGTAATATTTGCTGATCCGGAAAGCAGTCCGGCATAGACAACCCCCACTGCCATTCCTTCGGGGATATTGTGAAGAGTGACCGCCAGGACCATCATAATGGCCCGGTCCAGGCTGCTTTTGGGTCCTTCAAGCTGATCTGCCTGATCAATGCTTCTGTGCAGATGGGGTATGATGTGGTCCAGCAGGAGGAGGAAGAGGATGCCAAGCCAGAAGCCGATAAAGGCCGGGAGAAATGCCCATCTTCCTTTAGGAGCAGACTGTTCGATGGCGGGAACGATCAGGCTCCAGACAGATGCCGCCACCATCACACCTGCCGCGAATCCCGTCAGGGCCCTCTGCACATTGACCTTCAGATCATTTTTCAGAAAGAACACGCAGGCTGCTCCGGCCGCTGTTCCGATAAAGGGGATCAGAAGTCCCCAGATCACTGTTTTCATTTTCTTCTCATCCTTTCTCTTGTTTTTTATGTAAAAAGCTTATGTGATCGATTGTAGTTAGTGGTATCTAACTTATGGGGATTATACAATAAAAAAAGGATTGCTGCAATACAGCAATCCTTTTTTTGTCAGGCTCGACTTTATCTGTCTATTCTTTTTCTTTGAAACTGATCAGCAGGTCTTCCGTGCTGATGGTATCTCCCTGTTTAACGTAGATGATATCCACGACGCCGTCGATGGTGGAAAGTACGGTGGTTTCCATCTTCATGGCTTCCAGGCTTAAGAGAGGCTGGTTGACCTTCACAACATCTCCTTCCTTGACAAGGACTTCACCCACCGTGCCGGGGATGGACGCGCCAAGATGGAACTTGTTGTCCTTGTCCGCCTTCACATGGTGGTTTTCCTTAACCTCGAAGTTCTTATCCAGGATACGTACCTGGCGGTAGAAACCGTTGACCTCGAACTGGAGGGTACGGTATCCTTCCTCATCAACCTCACTCTTACGGATGAACTTGATCAGAAGCTCCTGTCCTTCGCCCACCATGATCCTGGTCTCTTCGCCTTCACGTAAGCCATAGAAGTATACATGGCTCTCCAGACGGGAGACGTCGTTGTAGGCCTGGAAATGTTCACAGTAGTCCTCATATACCTTCGGATACAGGGCATAGCTGATGACCTTCTGTTCCATGATGGCAGGGTCTTCCATCTTCTCCATATAGTATTTCTCGCGGAGCAGTTTCTCGATCTTGCTGAAATCTTCGGGCGGGAGAAGGCTGCCGGGACGTACGTTGATGGGTTTCTTATCCTTGAGGACGATCTTCTGTAATTCCTTCGGGAATCCGCCTTCCGGCTGTCCGATCATGCCCTGGAAATAACTCACCACGGAATCGGGGTAGGACAGGTCTTTGCCTGTTGTGAGGATGTTGTCTTTATTCAGGCCGTTCTTGAACATGAAGATGGCCAGATCACCCACCACCTTGGAGGAGGGGGTAACCTTGACGATATTGCCCAGGAGGTCATTGGCCTCTTTGTAGAGCTGTTTGATCTCATCAAAATTGGAGCCTGCTCCCATGCCTTTGACCTGGGCCAGAAGGTTGGAGTACTGGCCGCCGGGGATCTCGTACTTGTAGATCTCGGCTTTGGGTGCCTGCATACCGCTCTCGAATACCTGGTATACCTTCCGGACGTTTTCATAGTAGTCATCAAGGACGTTCAGCTGATCCGGATCAAGGCCGGTATCCCTCTCTGTTCCACGGAGGGCTTCCACCACGGAATTAAGGGAGGGCTGGCTGGTCATGGAGCTCATGGAGCCGATGGCACAGTCCGCGATATCCACGCCGGCTTCCGCAGCCATAAGGACGGTTGCCACACCATTTCCTGTGGAGTCGTGGGTGTGGAGATGAACCGGGATCTTCAGTTCCTGTTTCAGTGCACCTACCAGTTCTTTTGCTGCGTAGGGTTTCAGCAGGGCAGCCATGTCCTTGATGGCCAGGATATGAACACCCAGGGATTCCAGTTCTTTCGCTTTTCTCACATAGTAATCCAGAGTGTATTTCTTCTCATTGGGGCTGGTGATGTCACCGGTGTAGCAGAGGGCACCTTCAACGATCTTGCCGGTCTTCAGGGCCTCATCGATGGGCAGCTTCATGTTCTCCACCCAGTTCAGGCTGTCGAAGATACGGAAGACATCGATGCCGTTCCTTGCGGCCACCTTGATGAAGGTCCGGACCACGTTGTCCGGATAGTTGCTGTAACCTACGGCGTTGGAGGCACGCAGGAGCATCTGGATCAGGGTGTTGGGCATACGGTTTCTCAGGTATTCCAGCCTGGTCCATGGGGATTCCTTGAGGAAGCGGTAGGCGGTATCGTAGGTTGCCCCGCCCCATGCTTCCACAGAAAATGCATTGGCAAGGAACTGGTTGGCTGCCTTACAGGCACCGACGATATCCTTGGTCCTCATTCTGGTGGCCATCAGGGACTGCTGGGCATCGCGCATGGTGGTATCGGTCAGGTAGAGTTTCTTCTCTTTTAAGATCTTCTGGGTAAATCCTTCGGCGCCCAGCTTCAGGAATTCGTCACGGGAACCATGGATCTTGATGCTCTCGTCGATCACCGGAACGATACGGTCCTGGAACTCCGGCTTGGGACCCGGATTGACGTTGACCATCTTGTTGGCCAGGAACTCCAGCACCTTGGTCTCACGGTCCTGACGGTTGTGGAAGGTGAAGAGTTCGGGGGTTTCCTCAATAAATGTGGTGAATGCACGGCCTTCACGGAAGATGTCGTTGGTCAGCACATTGATGAGGAAAGGAATATTAGTCTTTACTCCGTGGATCTGGAATTCTTTCAGTACACGGAGGGATTTACGGATGGTGTCCTCGAAGGTACGGTCATGGGTGATGGCCTTCACCAGGAGGCTGTCATAGTAAGGAGTGATCACAGCTCCTTCGTAGGCATTTCCGCCGTCAAGACGGACGCCGTTGCCGTTGGCGGACCGGTAGAGGTCGATCTGGCCATAGTCCGGAACGAACTGGTTGACCGGGTCTTCCGTGGTGATACGGGTCTGAAGGGCATAACCGTTACAGTGGATGTCATTCTGGGAATAGATGTGCATCCTCTTGCTGTTTAAGGCATAACCTTCTGCGATCAGGATCTGGCTGACCACGATATCGATGTCCGTCACCATCTCCGTAACGGTATGCTCAACCTGTACACGGGGATTCATCTCGATGAAATAGGCATTGAAATCGGCATCCACCAGGAACTCAAGGGTACCGGCGTTGCGGTAGCCTACGTAGCTGGCAAGACGCTTGGAGCAGTCGAACATCTTCTCCCGGACATTCTGGGGGATGGAGAAGGCAGGAGCGTACTCCACCACTTTCTGATGACGGCGCTGAACGGAACAGTCCCTGTCGTAGAGATGTACGATATTGCCGTAATTATCGCCCAGGATCTGGACTTCGATATGTTTGGGGCTGCGGAGATATTTCTCTACGAAGATGATGGCTTTGCCGAACGCTTTCCGGGATTCCTTGGCAGCTTCGTTGAATTCCTTGGCCATCTCTGCCCCGGAATTCACGATCCTCATTCCACGACCGCCGCCGCCGTTGCTGGCTTTGAGCATGACGGGATACCCGATCTGTTCTGCGATCTCCTGAGCTTCTTCAGCAGTCTCCACCGGTTTCTCCACGCCGGGGATGATGGGTACATCAGCATCGATGGCCACTTTTTTGGCGGAGATCTTATCCCCCATCCTCTCCATCAGCTCAGCGCTGGGTCCGATAAAAGTGATGCCTGCTGCTTCACATGCTCTTACGAAATCAGGGTTCTCCGAAAGAAATCCGTAACCCGGATGGATGGCATCGACATGCCGTTCCTTTGCGATACTTATGATGGTAGGTATATCCAGATAAGCGTCGATGGGTCCTTTGTTGGGATCCAGCTGATAGGCTTCATCGGCTCTGGAACGGAACAGACCGTAGCGGTCTTCTTTGGAATAGATGGCTACAGAAGTGATTCCCAGCTCGTTTAACGCCCGGAATACCCTGAGGGCGATCTCACCGCGGTTTGCCACCAGTACTTTTTTGAATTTACGGATTTCCATGGTTGCCTCCTTTTGAATATTATTTTTGAAGAATTATTATTATATCAAACGAAATTAAATAAATTACATTTGAAATTATATCATATAATATCAGAAGAAAAATAAAAAAGCAAGTACTATTCATGAAAAAAACTATAGGCGTTACAAATGTTTTTTATTATGATATGCTATAGAGGATAATGAGTTTCTATATTAATGAACAGAAGGGACTAAGATGGAACAGAAAAATCTTCTTGAATTAAACCGGGAACGGTTCAAAAACGACCGTTTTGCCACCGAGGCAGCCGGGGCAGTCATCGAGGCGGTGGATGTCCGGTCTGCCAGATGCCGGTTGAAACTTGAACCCGTACATTTCAATGCTGCCGGTATTGTCATGGGGGGAGCTTTGTTCACCCTGGCTGATTTCTGTATGGCGGTCGCCGCAAACGGGTACAGGGATGAGTGTGATACTGTTTCGATTGACGGCAATATCATCTATATGAAGCCGGCGAGAGGGGAGAGCCTGATCGCGGAAGCCAGGTGCGTAAAGCCCGGCAGGGCCTTGAGCTTCTATGAAGTGGATATAAGGGATGAACTGGGGACGGATGTTGCCCGCTTTACCGGGAAAACATTTACCCGGCAGAAGTAAAAGTCAGATACAGACAAGGAGTGCAGATAAGATGAAGATATTGATCGTAAATGATGACGGTGTCAGGGCAAAAGGGATCGTAACCCTTGCCCGCCTGGCGACTGAGTTCGGAGAAGTCACGGTGGTGGCCCCCTCCAGCCAGTGCAGTGCCATGTCCCACCGCATTTCGGTTCACAATAAGATAAAGATCAGCAAAGTGGATTTTCCGGTGGAAGGTGTTCCCGCTTACAGTGTGGACGGAACACCGGCAGACTGTGTAAAGGTGGCCCTGGAGATCATCCTTAAGGAAAAACCGGACATTGTATTCTCCGGCATCAACCACGGTTATAATTCCGGTTTCGATATCGTTTATTCCGGGACAGTGGGAGCCGCCATGGATGCTCTCCAGTACGGGATCCCCGCCATCGCCTATTCAGCCAAGATGGGAGAGGACTTCTCCACAGCGGAGCGTTTCTTCTCCATGGTGACCAGGGGGATCCTTGAGCAGGAGCCTACATTCAGCGAAGTGTGGAATGTCAATTTCCCCGGCTGCGGTCCGGATGAAGTGAAGGGGATCCTCTGGGACCGCGTCCCTGCCAGGACCGAATATTATCTGGATCATTTTGAAGTGGAAAAGATCGATGAAGATACCCTGCTGGGGGATATGGTGAATATCGAATACTGCCCGGACGCGGAGGAAGGGACCGACATTCATGCCCTTAACCACAACTGCATCTCCATAGGCAAAGTCCGCAGCTTTGTCCTGTAAAACCAAGAATAACGATGTCTGAAAACAGTAATAGCAAGATTGAGAATAAAAAAACCAAAAAAAGAAAGACCATCATAGCGGTCCTGCTGATCCTGGTCGTCCTGTATATCGCCCTGGTCAATTTCCTGGTAAGCGCGGCTCTGATCCCGTCTTTTATGAGGAAGCTCCCTTTCTTTGAGACCATCACGGAGAGGAGCCTGGGGGAGCAGATGCACACCAGTGATATCAAGGCAAACCTGGACAACGGGAGAGAATCCTACCAGAAATGGCTGGAGGAGACGGAATTCCACGAAGAGATCCTGGAATCTTCCGACGGTTACCGTCTGGTTGCTTCCCGCCTGGACCCCGATCCGGTCACTTTTCCCGAGGATTCTCATCTGTGGGCCCTGGTCCTCCACGGCTACACCGGCTGGAAGGAGGCCATGTATCCCTATGCCCGCATGTATTACCGGAAAGGCTTTCATGCCCTGGTGCCTGACCTGAGGACCCAGGGGGAGAGCGAAGGAGATTACATCGGTATGGGTTGGACCGACCGTCTCGACTGCATGCAATGGGTCGACCGGATCCTGGAGATCGATCCGGAAGCCCGGATCGTGATCCACGGCCAGTCCATGGGAGCAAGCACGGCCCTGCTGATGACCGGGGAACCGGAACTGTCGGACAGGGTGGTGGCAGTGGTATCCGATGCGGCCTACACAGATGCCTACACCATGTTCGGGGACAAGCTTAACGCCTGGTTTCACCTGCCTCCTTTTCCCATTATTGATACAGCGGTCTTTATGCTGAAAGTCAGGGGAGGGTATGATCTGAGAAAAGCATCGCCTATCGATGCGGTGAAAAAGAGCAGTACTCCGACCCTGTTTATCCACGGGGACCGGGATGCCATGATCCCGGTGGAGATGTCACAGGAGCTCTATGAAGCGGCAGCCTGCCCCAAAGAGATCCTCATTGTGGAGGGAGCGGGCCATGCCCAGTGCAAGGACAAGGAACCGGCCCTGTTCGTGAATAAGGTATTTCTCTTCCTCAATGACTATGTTCCTCTGCACTGATCAAGGAGAAAACGATGGAATCTTCCGGAAAAAGGACCTTGGAGAAAAAAATCATACAAATTTACCTGATGGCTGAGGCTGTACTTTTTGTGCTGATCCAGTGGGCGGAAACTACCCAGCCTTATGCGGTTACAGGTAAGATCATGTATACAGCCATTATCATCAATTCCATTATCATCTTCATTTTCTACCGGAATTACCGGGGAGACGTCAGGGTGCCCCTGGCCATCATGATCACCATGGTTGCAGACTATAATCTTACCTATCTGAACCAGTTCTTCAGAACGGGCGTGGCCTGGTTCGTTGTGGTCCAGATCGTCTATGCCTGGAAGACGAGGATCGACATTCCAAGCGTGATCCTTCGCCTGTTCTTTTCGGCGGCTTTTTTTGCCCTGCTGATCTTTCTTGGCATGGACAGGGTGGATTCCCTCCTGTGCGCTTTATCCATGGGGATCCTCACCGGAAATGTGATCTATGGCTGGAAGAACTATGGCCGGAAGACCGTGGAGGAGCGGTCCCAGCGACTTGAGGATCCGGACTTTCTGCTGGCTCTGGGTCTTACCCTGTTTGCAGGATGTGACCTGAGTCTGGGACTGAGAAATGTGCTCCCCTCCACGGGAGGAATATCCCTTTGGACGCTCCTGTATCAGGTGATGTATTACCTGACCTGGATCTGTTATCTGCCTTCCCAGGTACTCCTGGTTTTGTCCTATCTCAAATCAGTGCTGCGGGATCCGCCGGATGGTGGGCAGGTCAGAAATCTGCACCCAGCAATAGACGATAAGTAAACAAAAAACGACATTGTTTTGCCCCTTTGTCTCTTGGTATAATCACTGTAAAGACAGATTATTGAATACATATTTCTGATTTGTGGAGGTATGTTATGAATGAAGTAACAAAATGGTTTTCCAATCCCATCTACCTTTGGAAGGATGAGAAGGATTTTGATGATATGGAAGGGATCCTCCGGGCCTGCTGTACCAGGGAGAGGGTGGATCAGGTTCTTTTTGCCTACGACAATATCGTGCTGAAAGAAGTGAATTTCCATCCGGCGGGGACCTATGAGGAACCGGAGAAGACCAGGCTGGATAACATCTCCGATTTCTACGAGATCCGCATGGAACAGAAGGTCACCGAGAAGCATACCGCCAGTTTCCGTGTTTATCTTCCGGTAAGATGGAACCATTGTTTTATGGGGATCGCCGGGGCGGGAACCAACACGGAGGTGGACTGGTTTTCCGCTGTCCGTTTTAACGTGATCTCCTGGCCCATGGCCCTGAAGAACGGTTACGCCTGTGCCGTCACCGACAATGATACAGGGATCCGCCTGGACTGCAGCTGGGGATTCGGCGAAGACGGGGAGCCGGAATGGGATCATATCGATTCCTGGGCTTTTACCGCCATGCACCAGATGACGGAATGCGCCAAGAAGATCATTGAGTCTTCCTATTTCTCCGGGATCAAGGCCAGCTATATGCACGGTACCTCCGGAGGCGCCCGGGAAGTAATGACGGAAGCCCTGCTCTATCCTGGAGATTATGACGGATTATGGGCTGACGCGCCGCCCGTGGATCATGTGAATCTGACCTTTGCCTGCCTTTGGGCACCGGTGGTGGAAGCCAATGAGAAACATGTGGTGGCCCTGTCCAAATATATAAAGGCCCGAGATATCGCCATTCATGATCCCGTGCTCCGCTATCTCCCCTATAACAGCCGGGATGCCTTCTGGAGAAAGTTCATCAACGGACTCCGCGGGCTGGAGACAGAGGATGGTCCCATCACCGGAAGAGATCTCCAGGTGATGGTAAAGACCTGGGACGGGCCTGTATTGAAGGACGGCAGAAGGATCACCTACGGCTTCGGTCCCACCATCCGCCAATGGCCTCTCCCTACGGGGAATCCCATGTACGGTTATCTTCAGAGAAAACCGGACGGACGTTACGGACTGATGCCCATTGCGGAGCAGTATATCCGCTGGACACTGGGAGATCCCGATTTTGACATCCACAGCCTGACTTATGAGCAGTTTTCTCAGCTATACTTTGAGTGCCATAAGAAGCTGGATCGTTACAATTTCAATCAGAAGGATTTTACCGGTTTTGCGGACAAGGGCGGGAAGCTGATCATCACCCAGGGAACCGGAGACTGTGTTCTCCCCTATGAGACGATGATCGATTATTATAACGAAATCTTTGATTACTTCCCTTCCGAGAAGATGCTGAACAGGGCAGTCCGCCTCTATATGCCGGAACTGGCCGGCCATTCCATCCTGGACTGGAGCGGTCCTGCCGTCTCCATCGCAGACGGTATGAGAGCCCTGGTTGCCTGGGTGGAAGACAGAAAGGAACCGGACAGCCTGCCTACCATGAGGTATGATTTTGCAGCGGAAAAGGTAGTGGAATCCTCGAAAGTGGAGCTCTACAGCCAGTGGAAGTTCCGCAAGACCATGATGAAGCTGGTCGCTGAAAACAAAAAAAGGCTTTGAAACAGCACTGTTTTACTGTAAATAAAAGGATATAAACAAAGAGTAGAACCGGATTATCTGTACCAGGATAATCCGGTTTGCTTTTTTTTATTTTGTCATTGACGATGACCAAATATTGATATATTATAAGAATAATTGAAAAATAATGAAAAATTTTGACTTGATTTGAAGACAAGTTCAGTACAGATAAGAATAAGGACGGAAGGAGGAAGGTACATATGCCGGAAACCAAACATGTGGTGGCTGCGCTGATCCGGGAAGGAGACCGGGTTTTTGCCACACAGCGAGGATACGGAGAGATGAAGGGCGGCTGGGAATTTCCCGGTGGAAAGCTGCTGGAAGGGGAGACACCGCGACAGGCCCTGGCAAGAGAGATCCGGGAAGAACTGGGCGTCGAGATCTCAGTGGGAAGGCTATATGATGTGATCGAGTATGACTATCCTGATTTTCATCTGTATATGGAGTGCTATTTCTGTACTCTTATCCGTGGCCGGATCGAACTCAAAGAGCATATGGATGCCCGCTGGCTGACCGGGGAAGAGCTTGACAGTGTGGACTGGCTGCCTGCGGACCATACCCTGATCGACAGACTGAAAAGAGAAGGATTTGCTGTCCGCAACCTGATCTTTGACGTGGGGCATGTGCTCCTCCAGTACCGCTGGATCGAGATGTTCATGGATTACGGTCTGTCCGAGGCGGACAGCAGAAGGATCGGAGAGGAAATGTTCTCCAACCCCATCTGGACCGACAAATTCGACCGGGGCATCTGGAGCCCGGAAAGAATGGTGGAAGAATACGCCAGCTACCTTCCGGCGGAGGACATCACTTATATAAAGAAGTTCATGATCGATGCAAAAAAGATGCGGGGTGAGGACCGCACTGAGATCTGGGAGGCGATCCGCCTGCTGAAGGAGAAGGGATACCGGGCCTATATCCTGTCCAATTATTCGGAGTATCTCTTTAAACTTCACACGGAAGATGCCCCCTTTATGGACTATATGGACGGCGTGGTGGTCTCTTACGAGCCCAAAGTCATCAAACCGGAAAGGGAGATCTACGAATATCTTACCCGCAAGTACGGACTTAAGATGGAAGAGTGCATCTTCTTTGATGACCGCCTGGAAAATATAGTGAAAGGCCATGAACTTGGCATGGACGGTGTCTGGGTAACTTCCCGCAAGATGCTGGCGGACACCCTGGAATCCTTACTGGCTCTCCGGGAAAAGCAGTGTAAGCCTGAAACAGTGTAATCTACAAACAAAGTAATTAAAAATAACGTAATCTAATACAGAGTAATCTAAAAACAGAGCAATCTGACAGAAAAGGAGAATAAACAAGATGGTAACCGTTGCATATGTTGGTTTTGGCGTTAGCGTAAGAGAATATCATATCCCCTACGTGGAGAACAGGGATGACATCAAGGTGAAGTATGTATACCGCAGGGAGGAGGATATCCCTCAGTTTGCAGAGTACGAAGCATTTTATCCCGAGATCATTTTCACCACGGATTTTGACGCTGTTTTAGCGGATGATGAAGTGAACCTGGTGGTGGTAAATACACCGGATCAGTTCCATGTTCCTTACGCAAAACAGATCCTGAACTCAGGCAAACATGCCCTGATCGAGAAACCCTTCGCTCCTACGGCAGCAGAAGCAAGGGAGGTATTTGCCCTTGCCAAAGAGAAAGGGCTGGTCTGCATGCCCAACCAGAATCGCCGTTTTGACGCGGACTTCCTGGCATTGAAAGAAGTCATCAGGAGCGGTAAGGTGGGTGATATCGTCAAGCTGGAAAGCCACTATGATTATTTTAAGGATAACGGCTGGTACGATCATCTGGGCACACTCTACAATCTTGGCGTGCACACCACAGACCAGGTGATCAGCCTCTTCGGTATCCCGGAGAAGACATATTTTGACGTGCGAAGCATCAATCATCCCGGAATCGGGGATGATTATTATGATCTGGAGTTCTACTATGGAAATATGAAAGCTACGGTCAATACCAGCATGTGTGTTTCCATTGATTATCCCAGATTTACCCTCCATGGGACAAAGGGAAGCTTTACCCTTCCGCCTGTAGTTCATAATTCCGGGAAGAAGAAAGTGGTGGGCCGTCATCAGATCAGTATGGCTCCTGCATCGGAAGACCGCTGGGGAACCCTGGTTTACCACAATGAGAAAGGGGAGACCGTAACCGAGAAGGTGCCGGTGGACTGTGCTCATTATGAAAAGGTTTATGACAACCTGGTGGATGCCATCGAACATGGTGCTGAAAAATGTATCAAGGACGAGGAAGTGATCTGTGTCCTTGAGATGCTGGAGGCAGCTACGGAAGTGGCGAAATCCCATAAATAGATCAAGAGTCCTAGCAGAAGAGAAAGGGAGAAAGATATATGAAGGAGATAAGATTAGGAACCATCGGTTCGGGAGTGATCGTCCGGTCCATCCTGGACAATGTAAAACTTACCGAAGGAATCAGACTTGAGGCAGTTTATTCCAGAACGGAAGAGAAAGGGCGTGCCCTTGCCTCGGATTACGGTGTGGGCAAAGTATATACTTCCCTGGAGGATCTGTTCGCTGACGAGGACGTCAACTTCATCTATGTGGCTTCCCCCAACAGCCTTCACTGCCCTCATACCAGGCAGGCTCTTCTTGCCGGAAAAAACGTGATCTGCGAGAAGCCTTTTGCCCCCACGAAAGCCGAGGCGGAAGAACTTGTGGATCTGGCAAAGGAGAAAGGACTGATCCTGGTGGATGCCACCCCCACCTTCTTCCTTCCGAATCTCCGGATCCTGAAAGAACAGCTGCCCAAAGTGGGAAGGATAAAACTGGTCATGGGCAATTACAGCCAGTATTCCAGCCGTTATGATGCCCTTAAGAAGGGGGAAGTTCCCAATGTGTTCAGCCCTGACTATGCAGGCGGCTGCCTCATGGATATCAACTATTATAATGTCTACCTGAACCTTGCCCTCTTCGGAAAGCCGGAGTCAGCGGAATATGTCCCCAATATCTATAATGGCCTGGTGGATACCTCCGGTGTCATCACCCTGAAATATGCTGACTTTGTCAGTACCCAGGCCGGAGCAAAGGATACCTGGGGAGTGAATTATTTCCAGATCGAAGGTGAAGACGGATACATCTATATCCGTGACGGAAGCAACGGTATTGCGGAGATCCGGGTTGTGACCAGGGAATCCGAGGAAGTCTTCAATGAACAGGATAATCCTGACCGTTGGTATTATGAAGTAAGCAGGATGACCGGGATGATCCGTTCCGGTGATACCGCCGGGATCAAAGCAGGTCTGGACCTGATGACCGATGTGGTCGATACGATCGAGACCGCCCGAAAGAAAGCAGGCATCCTGTTTACGGATGAAAAATAGAGAGAACAGAAGAGAACAATATTCTGAATACAAGTTTAATGAAAAAAGATAATCCAGAAAAGCAGTTCCGGGGGACCGGAGCTGCTTTTTTTCATTGTTGTGAAAAATATCTGAAATGATTTGAAAAAATTTTAATTAAATTTGAAAGTTTGAACATATAGGGCAAAATAAGTGAAAACCCATAGTTGAACATTGAAAAGCATGGTATGTCAAACGTTTTCATTATGCATACCACACAATAAGAGAAGCATGGAATTATCTATAATGACAAAAATTTTCATTTTGATTGAAACTACTTGACATAATATGAAAATAAATGTAAAATTAAGCCATAAATAAAAACAAGACATGAAAAAACGTGAAACTATTTAAAAAAGGAGACAAAAATGAATTACGCCGGAAGATTTAACTCCTTTATCTTTAAAGGGCAGAACGTGTACGATGCCATCGAAGCCTACAAGCAGATGGATGGGATCACACACCTGGAGTTCAACTATCCGGAACATATCGAAGGATATGATCTGGAGGAGTTGAAAGCAGCCATCGCACCTCTCAAGGTGAACGGCTTTGCAGTACGTTGGAGAAAAGATTTCCTTGACGGAAACTTCACCAACCAGAATGAAGAACTCAGACAGAGAGCCATTCAGATGACCAAGGATGCATGTGACATCTGCCGCGACCTCGGTGGAAGCGTGATCACCCTCTGGTTTGAAAACGATGGTTTCGATTATCCCTTCCAGATCGATTACGAACTGGACTGGAACAAGCTGGTAACCGCAATTCAGGAAGTCTGCGATTACGCGCCGGACATGAAGATCAGCATCGAGTACAAACCTTTCGAGGAGAGAAACTTCGCCATGGTGGACAGCACCGGCATGGTAATGTACCTGATGAGCGAGGTAAACCGGGACAATATCGGTTGTACCCTTGATTACTGTCATATGTTGATGAAACACGACAATCCGGCCTACGGACTTGCACTCGCCGCCTCCAAAGGAAAACTTTACGGGCTGCATATGAATGACGGCTACGGCTGGCAGGACAGCGGGCTGATCTTCGGATCATTAAGCTTCGCACAGAGTGCAGAGTTCATCTATTACCTGGAAAGATACAACTACGACGGCGTGGTCTTCTTCGATACCTTCCCCATCAGGGAGGATGCGAAGAAGGAATGTCAGGCAAACATCGATGCCTTCGAGCTGATCAAGAGTAAAGTCGAGAAGCAGGGCATAGAAAAGATCAATGAGATCGTATCCAGACATGACGGGATCGGAGCACAGGGGCTGATCCTGGATATGTTAAGATAAACGTTCACCTGTTAAAGGGAACACAATTTAAAAAAGGAACACAATTTTAAAAAGGAACATGTCTAAAAAGAGGAGGACTATTACAATGAAAAAGAGATTTTTAGCAATCCTTATGGCAGCAACAATGGTTGTTGGACTTGCAGCCTGTGGTTCATCCAAACCCGCCGGCGATGCTGATTCAACAGAAGCAGCAGCTGAACAGGCAACAGAAGCAGCAGAATTTAACCCTGACAAGGCAGAAGATGCCATGACCATCGAAGAGCTCCGCGCAGCAAACGGTGAGGAAGTTAAAGTTAAATCCGGATTAAAATTCGGTATGGTTATGAAAGCTCTTTCCAACGAGTTCTGGAGAACTCTGGAAGAAGGTTATGAAGCAGGCGCCAAAGAAGCAGGCATCGAGATCGATGTTCAGGCTACAACAGATGAAGGCGATGAGACAGGTCAGCAGACCATGACAGAAACTCTGACAACACAGGGTGTTGACGCTCTTCTTATGAGCCCCATCTCCGACTCCAACCTTACATCCGCTGTTGAGAGCGCAAACGAAGCAGGCGTTCTTACCGTTAACGTAAACGACGGTCTGATCGCTCAGGCTGATCACTATGTAGGACCGAACGCATACCAGAACGGACTTCTGGCTGCAGAATGGATCTCCAACAAATTAGGTGACCAGGGTGATGTTGCAATCGTTGTTGGTATGGCTAAAGCTTTCGCAGCCCGTGAACGTACCGCAGGTTTCAAAGATTGGATCACAGATAACAACTCCGGCTTAAACATCTGGGCAGAGCAGAACGCTGACTGGGACCGTACAAAAGCTAAAGACCTTGCAGCTACATGGTTAACACAGAATCCTGACCTGAAAGCTATCTTCT
>JAEIGA010006596.1_pt1 | contig 17690 bp, 26 predicted proteins | sample 9270691 | NCBI WGS metagenome assembly JAEIGA01 (sample SAMN17057246, study PRJNA624740) | gut metagenome | biome: biome; isolation source: fecal sample | host: Bos grunniens | place: China: Xizang | collected 2019 | reverse complement strand
TGAAGAATTTTTTCATCGTCATTGTCTTCAACCATATCAACATTTGGAATGACATTGTATAGATTAACATCAATCATTGATGCAAAATAAGCGATGATTCTTCTGTACTGAGGGCTTAATACATATAAAAACTGGCTTAATTTTCTAAGGTTTTTGCTATTACTATCTGACAAAGGGTTTCTTAGATATGTTCTAAGCGCCTCTTTGCTATACACAGTATACGTCTTATTAGGAATATTCTCCAAATCTATCAATCTAAGTGCATCACTAACTTGTTTTGCCCAAGTTACTTTTTGCTGCTCTTGGGTAAATTGTTTGATTTCCTCAACTGACTTGCTAATTCCGTGCTCTACAGAAGAAGTCTTCTTTTTGCTTTGTGCCATTTGTTCACCGCCTTTCTATTAATTAAATATAGACTCTCGTCTTTGCGGAGTCCTAATCATAAAACTGTCTAAAATATTTATATCAGTAGTACGTTTTTTATTTTTAATATTTTCACGTCTCTTTTCTGATATATGATAACCAAGCATACAACAACAGTCATTTCTGTTACTTTTATGACTTTGTTTAATTATTAATCTATATATTTCCATATATATAACTTAGGAGATTTAACATTGCCTCTTAAATAATCCTGAATAGAATATCTAGATACACCAGTCTCTTTAGAAGCTTTTGAAATAGATTGAAACTCTTTAATAAAATTACCATTCAAATCTAATTGTGCAATTCGTTTTGGCGTTTTATCATATTTATTATAAAAATCAGTATTTAAATCTTTTTTATATTGTTCTTCTGTATATTCATTAACAAATCTCCAAACATATCCAAATGCAGTTTTCCTTTTATAATTGCACACTGCATTAATTTGCGAGTCATCAAATCCAGTTTCCTTTTTTGCCGCATATGCACTTGGATATGTTTTAACAAAATTCATATCCAAATCATATTGGTTAATTGGCTTTGGAATGCTAATATTAATGTTTAAGTAATATTCCCAATCAACAGTGTTGTTTAAATACTCATCTTCGTATATCCAATAATAACCACCAAGAGTTTTTTGCCTATTAATTCTTTCACAAACTGCTTTTATTCCACGAATTGATATGTTTAAATCTTTGCCAGCATGTGAAGCAGAATGCCATCTATTTACAATGTTCAAATCCATATCTAATTGCAAAACTGCTTTTGGATTTTGTATCATTCTCATTTTTAATATTTCTTCTTCTGTATGTTTATAACCACGGCAACCTTTGCCACCCAAGTCTTGATTATATCCATTATTATAAGAATCATATTTTTGTATATACATAATTTCTTTTTCATCTAAATCACAAATATCACATTCTTCAATGACCAAATATTCAAAGCTATTTATTCCATATTTGTTATATGAATTTTGCAAATGTAAATTTTCATGATTGTTGTTCTTTAAATGAGAACGATGTCTAATCCATCTGTTGTTTATATCTTGTGCCTGACCAATATAATATTTATCATTCACAATATTGTGTATTGCATAAATTCCTGTCATCAGGCACACCTCCAATAATTTTGTGTTGTTAATAATTAAACAAAGCGAGCATAGTTCTTCGACTACGCCTCTCACATTTCGTTGTTAAGTTATAGTGTGAGTTCAGACTATTACATCTTCATATTAAACATGAAGTCCTCTCGTTTAGTCGTTGCTCGTGGAATAATTCCTTCGAGGGCGTTGTCCACTTCTGGATGTTCGCCGTATATTAGAGAAGATTTTCTATCGCAGTTTATGCATTATGCTGCGTAGGCCCACTCATTTAAGGCTCTGTCGTCGTGTAGCTTATTTGCTTTTTCAGGAGTAAGTTCAAAAGAATCTTTTCCAGAATCTCTTTTCTTACGCACCATATTCACAAGTTCCTCTTTAAGAGCATCGATATTACTCAATGCCATCTCATGATATTGATCTAACTTAATCATCTTTGTTTTCATACAAGATGCGCTTTTAAGTTCTTCTTTTAACTGTTCAGCAAATTCTTCTTCTGAGAGCTTCTTTTTCTTTAATTTTACTTCAATGTTTTTCTTTTCTTTCTCAAACGCTTTTTCATCAGTTTCAAATACAGTAAGATAACCTTTATTATCATAACTTTCTGTAAAACTAATTACATCTTGATCCATCATCTGAATAAGTGCCTCATACATTTCAGATTTATACTGTGCAGGACTCATCAAACGAATTTTATCAATTGCGTTTGGAAACTTCTTCACATAGTCTGCACTATATTCTTTGTCAATAAGCCCTCTATGCTTTACTCCCTTTTTGTCTACCCAATCTTCCATCAAGTAGTCGGCAATATTAACACCTGCACCACCAGAACCAGCATCTATATAGATTGCTTCTATGTTCTCGTAGTCAGGGGCATCGCCATTATAATCAAGTATCAATTCTTTTAAATACTGAACTTGATCAGGAGTTTGCATAGGACTCTTTCGTTTTTTACCAACGTCAAGCAAATTTACACAATTCACAATTCTAGCCTTATATTGACCAGCCTTATCATCAAAATAAATCTCTGCAACTAAAATAACAGAATTGTCTCGTGAACGGGCGGGGTCATACATTAATACAAACTTCTTATCATTTGTATCATTATAAAGAAGAGGCACACGAACTTCACTATTTCTAGCAATAGTTCCACGTCTAATAATTGCGTTTGTACCAGCATCAGAAGTAAATTCACAATAATACTCACGTCTTGCTTTTTCAGGATTTGTACGCATTTCTGTTTCAATAGTACTTCTTGTCAACAAAGCGTTAACAACTTCTCCTCTAATAGTAGGCTTTAATACTACTTCGCAATCAACCTGAATGACGCAATAATCTCTATCGCCCATAAGTTGCCTCTTAGCAAATTCTCTATACAACCTATAAAATTCTGTGTCTGTAGATGACGCAGAACTTATATAAAATTTTTGGTTTGGAAGATTAATCGCAAATGTACGCAAACGTATTGGGTCAATTGAATGTCCATCTCTATCTTTACCAGAAGCAAAGTTTTTGTTAACAGCCGCAAAAGCACCATAAACTTTTAACATTTCATCAGACAAGAAGCCGCACTCGTCGAATATAACTGAACCACGCTTCAATGTGTTATCCTACAGGCTTTTTATCCTATAGTTCTTACAATTATCATTCTTGTAAGCTCGGCATATCTTTTCACCTACGCCTTTACGTTTAGGTGGCGCTGACTCTTGGAGATATTATATTCTGTATCAACAGGTTCAATCTCTATGCTCTGCGTGTGACCGTGCTTTTAAACACAGCCTTCCACTCGGATTCTCATTCCAGAGTTCCCGATTTCTTCAGCGCTTTACTTTTTTCCGCCTATTTCTAGACGGCGAGGCTAGTAGTGGTTCTATAACGTTCTTTAACTTTTAAGTACTTTTTATACTTTCTATCTAAATAAATGTTGGAGTCTTTATAAATCCAGTCTAGGAAATTAATTTTGTCATTAAATCTATATATCTCTGGACGATACATAGTTGTGCCATATTCATTTACAAAAACACGACTGTTTACTTTTATTGAATTTTCTTCAAGTATTTTTAACAAGTCTTCATGTAACGAATGAGATGCTGTAATAAAACTTATACTAAAACTTTTATTTGTAAAACAAAAACATCCATCTCCATCAAAATATCCACGAATATAATGTTTAATTAAATCTTGTTGGATGTTTGGTATATGAAAGTCGTAAGATTTATCATTTGAAAAGCCAATTTTACTTAAAGAATTATACATTGTCGAAGAAAATATTCTAATACAACACATATGATTTTTCTTATCTTTATCTTTTGACAATGAACATGTACGCCATCTATCAGTTATCTGATAGTTGCCAGAAATAGACTTGTTAAACTTTTTTAGGTGTCCAATATCTCCATACTGTAGCTCTATTCCAGCAACACCAGCATTTGTTTTTTTACTCTTGTTAATCCATCCATCAGCAGTAAAAAATCCAAGCCAATATGCCTTTTCTTCTGTGTCAATTTCGTCAAAATAATTATAGTTACATGTATATGGATATTTTTTCAGTCCCATTCTAGAAGCTTTTAACTCTATTGCACTCATTGTTCTATTAAGAATTTTGCTAATTTCAGATGTTTTCATTTCCATATAATAATCTTTTACAAAATTAATTTCATAATCAGTCCATGGTAATTCTTTTTTAAACAAGTTTAAGTCAAAACATTTTGCTCTAACTGCCTGTTCAGTCCTGTTGAGAATTTGTCCAATTTCTGCATGAGTCATTGATTCAAAATTGTCAACAAGATAACAAATGTCTTTGTCACTCCATTGCTCATTACGTACAAGTCCAAGTTTATCACGCTCTGCATTAACCGAATTTACAGATCTATTTAAATATTTTCCAATCTCTTCTGAAGTTTTTTCAATATAATTGCTTTTTAAATACTCAACCTCATCAAAAGACCATGGTTTATGAGATTGTTTTATCAAACCCATTTTTCTTGTTACATTATTGATACTTCCAATAGATTTATTTAATTTAACTGCAAGTTCTTGCGCAGTCATGTTGTTATAATTTTCTTTAATGTACTCAAGTTCTTCTTGAGTGTAATTTCTAATCTTAATCATTATTCGTTCTCCTTTAAAAATAATTGAATAACAAAAAAATGCCAACTATACGTTGACATTCGAAAAACCTCTTTTCTTGTCGATATTGCTATTTAATGTCTGAGTAAACGATCCATTATACAGGCTATACTTAAATCCATTACTGCCGTGACTAAAACCGTCACCAGCGGCATTATTAATCTCTACTTCTTGCTTAAAAATATAGCCAGTAGAGCCTTTCATCTCATCAATATTATCATTTGCAATCTGTTCTAGTTTAGTAAATGTTTCTTCTGCCTGAGAACCTGAACCAGAAGCAATGTAGCTCCATACGTTACAGAACAACATATCCTTTGACATTAATATCAAATCAATTACTGTACTTTTACCAAAACCACGGCTCGCCAACACAAGAACATTAGGACAATTCCAAGTTCTCTGTACTACATATGCCTGTGCATCTAGTAACTCAATATTAAAAAAATCATCTATAAATCTAACAGGATTGCATTGATAATATTTTTGAAGTTTAGCTATGTACATCAAAGATTCTAACTTTCTTGCAGACATAGCATAAACTCCGGGTTTTACATAAATTGTAGATTCATCATCAAATAGAGTAGTAAGCCACTCGTCTTTAATTTCATCAACAATCTTAAAAGTTACATCATTGATGTTCATTCTTCATCTTCCTCCTCTGCATGTGATTCTATTTCAGCAAACGCAGAGAAGACATCTTTCAAATCTTTTAAGTTATTTTTATCTAATAGACCATTTTCGTCCAACGTGTCTCTTAAATCTATATTCTCTCTTAACAAGATTCTGTTAATTTCTTTATAAACATCTCTTTCATTTTGAACCTTAATAAGCATTTGACGCTGTTCTGCAACCATATCAGACCATTCAGACTCGTCCAAACTAAGCTGTCTCATAATGGATGCGTCACTAATTTCAAGAACTTGCTGCATACCACGACAAGTTCCAATGTCAAATCCATTTACTTCTGCTTCACGCAGATTTAGTTCTTTAAGTTTCTTAATCTTGCCAGTCCAAGTATTTTCACCTTTTGTTGCATTTTTATTGTTCTTTAATGACAAACAACTTTCTGCTGCAAGATTAGTTATAGTAGAATTAACATTCTTTTTCATATCCTGTAAAGACTTTATAGTGCCGACATTATTGGCTGCTTTAAGAGGATCTTTCATAAAATCAGCAATCATGTCATCAGTTTTTTCTATCTGTAAAAAACCTCTTACGATGCTAATAGCAGAAGAAACTCTCATCATATCGTCGTTAGAATCTCCACCAGAGTCTAAAAATCCAAGAAGTTGAGAGTAGAGTAGTGGCTTATCTTTTTCTGCCTCATTCAAAAATGGGTCATAGCCAATTAATCTAATAACATCTTCTCTGTTTTTATAATACTCTTCTCTGATTTGTTGATTGCGTGTAACGTCTGCGCTTTCTAAACCTTCAGAATATTCTGAAGATTCACTCTTAAATGATGCAAACACATCGCCATCTCTCCAGCGCAGCATTTTATATTGTGGTATAGATATTTGTCTGATATACAAAGACCACAAGTCCTTTGATGTTCCGGGGCCAGATTTGGTGTTCAATTCAGTCGTAACTGAATGCCAAACCTTTTCTAAAAATGGCTTATCAAGTCTTTCTAGCGCATCCTGTACAGAAGATCTAGTACAATCTCCATAATCACCTGTGCGCTCATCATAATTCCTTGCTATGTTTTTAGCACATTCTTTACACATAACTGTCAAACCAGTTTTAATCATTGGGTCAGACGATGTATAAAATTCTGTCTTGTTTTTTGTCTCGCCACAATAAGGGCAAAGATATTTTTGCGGCTCTACTTTTGTTTTTTTATTTGCATTACCTATTGCTTTTGCCATAAAATCACCGCCTTGTTTGCGGTTTATGCATTAAGCATTAAGCTTCTTTGCAGAAATATCCTGCATTGCCTTGTCAAAATTATCATCCTTTTCAAATACAAAAACGCTTGCCGCAGTATTTGCCTTAGAAGGCTTAATGTCAATTAGATGACAATTATATGTCTTAAGTAGTTTTCTAGCAGTGCTAGGATTAAAAATAATCTTAGAATTTTTCTCGTTCATTTTTATATTTCTCCTTTTGTTTTTTATGAATAAATTAGAAAAAGCTAGTGTGATATAATCACACTAGCTTGATATTATACTGACAATACTTGCCATTATCCTTGTTAAACATCATCAATGTTTGACTTGGATTAGAGTATAGTCTTCTATTGTTTGCATATTCATCTGTGCCGCACAAACTTCCAACAAGAATTGATTCAATGCCAATTTCATCAAAAGATTCAATATGGTGTTTGTCTGCACAAATAACATAATCAATTGTTTTGCCATACATTTTGTTAAACACTGCATTTAATGTTTTACCAACACTCTTAACAGCATCTAAATCTCCATGTGAAGCAACAACATTATATCCACATACATTCAAAAATACAAACTCATAATATTCACTATCATGAATAGTAATATTATTATTATCCTTTAGTCTTTGCTTCAGCCACCAAGGAATAATCTTTTCCATATTATCAGAATGAATACTATCTTTTTTATTTTGAACTGTACGTAAATGATTTCCAAAAGTAGAGTAGACATGAGTTTCGTTTGTATATTTACTAAGCTCATTCACTGCCTCTGCAACCAATTCAGACACTTGCATTAATTGATCACAAGTATCTTCCTCAGATGCTACTCTGGAAGTTGTATGTATTGCGCCATTTGCAAGATCTCCCATAATAAGAACATGTAGTTTCTTTACATTGTTCATATTCATATATCTAGTTGTTTTATCAATAAGGTCTTTTACTCTTTCTCTACAAATAGCAACATTGTATTTATTCCAAATGTTATCAGTAACTAGACCATAATGCCAATCACTAAAACACATGACTGCCTCATTATTGTCATATCCAATAAACATGTTATCAACAAATTTCAAAGGTTTTACATTTTGCAAATTATTTGCTGCATCAATTAACTTTTCAGCCAAATGATCTGCTCTTGCATCAGAAATTAATTGCTTGTTGTATTCTCTTCGCTGATCTTGAACCTGCTTTTTAACCTTAAAAAGTTCGTCCTTTGCCTCTTGGACTTCCTTTAAGTATTCATTATCACTGAATATAGTCGCCTCATTCGCCTTTAACATTTGATTAAAATGCTGAAATTTCTTTCTATAGCACGACTCGTCAAAATTATTTCCAAGCTCTTTGTTTATAATGTCAGCAATACCTTTCCATGTACAATTCAGTTCGTCTTTCATTTGACAAATACGGAATATGTATTGCTCATTACTTTCTGTTTCAATCTTCTTCTGACTTTTCATCTTTGTTTCCTCCAAGTATACCAGCTGCTCTCTCAATATTCCATTTATATGATTTTCTTAACTTAACATTTGGTTTAATCTTTTCTCTTGCCATAATGCTTTCGCCAGTTCTAGGGTCAACAGATGGTCTTTCTGGTTCTCTTTTTGATTGCAGAACAAAACCATCAAATAATCTAATCTCAACTGGATCGTCTAACTTTGCTGTAGCAAGAATATCAATTAAAGCTTCATTGAGAGCTGAGAAAACCTTTCTTAAATCTGTCTTATAATATCCACTTTTTGCGCTAACTAATGTTATAACATCTTCTTTTTTAAATTTTGCCATTTTCTCGCCTCACTTATATTTATTTTTTACGCAATATCCTCTGCATAATTGCATGAGATCTTTACATCTCTGCCATTAAACTCGGATAAAATTTCTGCTAAATCAAAAGCCTCGCCAGTATCGGCATTGGTAATACTAATCTGGCTGCTATTAGCATCAATGTACAATTCGCCATTTGCATTAACAGAATACTTCTTTTGAATCTTTGCACTCATGTTGACTCTTCTCCTTATAATAATTTTGTATTGTTAATCAAGTAAATCAGCAAGCGCTGCGGTCTCACTTCTTTCAGTCTTTTCCAAATTAACGTATCCAAACAACTTGTTTCCCTTTAATTTGTCAACTGCTGCGTAAAGACCACTATTTTCTTCAAAGACCTTAGCGTCAACTTGTTTAAAGTCTCCGTCTAACCACAAATTTGATCCTTCACCAACACGTCCAAGTAATAGCTGTACATGCTGCTTAGTCAAATTTTCTGCCTCTGAACAAATAATAATAGAGCGTTTAAAATCTCTACCACGAATCCAGCCAAGATGTTCAATGTTCACTTGATCTTTTGTGACTAAATATTCAAGCCCATCAATGCCACCACAATGATCCGCAAGCGGCATAGCAAAAGGCAAGAGCTTACTCATGGCTTCTCCGGGAAGCGCACCAAGTGCTTTTGTATCTTTCACTTCTTGATTATTTCTAATCCAAACAATCTTATCAAACTTGCCTTCTTTAACAAGCTGTAGAGCAGTAGTAACCATCAACATGGTTTTGCCACTTCCAAAACGTCCAGACAAAACCTTTACAGTTGTCTTTCTGTCTTGCAGCAAATCAAATGCAAGTTCTTGATGTGGGTTTCTAGGTTTAATTTTACCAGAATATTCGTTATTTATTTGTTTAAATAGTAGTTTGGTATACTTTTCTCCATCCCATTTAAACTTATCTATAACATTTTCGTTAACATCTCTAACGATAACATACTGATTTTGCAAGCATTCAAACACATTTTCGTTTGGCGCTTCATATACTTTTGCATGTTCTTCCTCTGTAGGAGTAATATCTATATAGCCCTTATACATTTAAAGCTCCTTTGTTTATAGAATTTCATCTAAATCGTCAATAATTTTATTAACAATACCAAGAGACAGTTGCTCTTCTGTAGTAATAAACCAATCCTTAGACTGATTCTTTTTAAACAGCTTCTGATCAATGTTAGTATGAGAAATAATAAAATCTTTCATAGTATCAATCATCTTCTTATAGTTCTTCATCTGCTCAGTGGTTTGTTCATATGTGCCACCAACAGATCCAGAACCAGTATGAATTAAAGCCTGTGTGTTAGGAAGTGCAAATCTCTTATGACCAGACATTAGAATCAAACCGCCGCCACTATATGCAACTCCAGCATTAATAGTCCAAACAGGGGTTTTGCTAATACCTACAAGTCCAACAAAAGACAAGGTTGTTTCTAGCTCGCCGCCCGGACTGTTAACAAATAGTTTAATTGGCTTTCTGTCTTCAACAGGAATATTCCTGTCTTCTTTGTTAATTCTAATAATTTGCTTTGAATATTCAAACAGGGAATCAGTAATTTCGCCTTCAATCCAAAACACTCTGTCATTTTCGTTTTGCCAGTATGTAGTTAAATCTGGATCTGGCAATTGAAGATTCTCAACTCTTTCAGGAATCATTAGAGAAATATCGCTTATCATGTTTAAATCCTCGCTTTCGAATTTTCTATACAGAAAGGCATAGTTTTATTTCCTTTCATATATAGAAATCGAAAAGCGTTAAAAAAAACGTATTAATTTTGTCAGGGTTTTTATAACTTATTTAAGCTAGCGTCTGAATGCTTCCATTCTTTCTTTTATTTCTTTTGCACTCTGCAGTTTGTTCAAGATGTATTTTTTCTGCACAATCTTTGCAATACTTTTGATTATTTGCTTTAATCTTTACTAATCTTCCACATCTTTCACAATGGATATATCCAGAAAAACCATTCTTATAAAACAAATAAGCATACGCAAGCTCTTGAAAGTCATTTTCCGTCAACTCAAGCGCCACACTATCATCATCACAATTAGAAGCGTACAAAATCTTTTTATTCGCAGACCCAACCTTATGAGACATGTCAAAGGCTCCTGCTAAATACAATTTCCTCAACAACTCAAGCCTGTCTTTTACTTTAACATGCACTCTTGCCTGTCCAAAAATAAAACTATTTGAACGATTTAACCAAAAATCTTCTGAATCAGAGTAAAAATGGTCATATTTTGCAATACACAACATTACAAAAAGCAGTTTTTCAAGCTTAATATCATTAAAAGACTTGATATATTCAAGCTCTTTTTGTGTAATTTTAATAGAATCAATAAGTCTATATTCACGTTTTTTACAATTTTTTATCGCATTTTCAATAGTTTCATGCCAATCTGGGCCTGAAAACATACTCCAATATTGCTTTAAATATGTAACAATTGACTCATAATTTACATTATCATCCATTTTTTCAACAAAATAATTGTATTTTGCAAGTTTAAAAACATGAGATTTTACATTTTCTCTTGTAATTTTATGTGATTTTATGATCAAAATATCATTTGACAGTTCATCAAATATAAACTCACTCATGGTCAGCACCTCCTATAAAGATTTTTTTCATCGAAAATTTATCTCCCTTAAATTCAAAGTCTCCATCATCACGTCGCTCTGGGAATTGCACAATATTGTTGTTTTTACTAATAAGATTGCGTACAATTGTTTCTCCACACATGTCCCATGCAAACTGCTTACTCTTATTTGTCGTATAACATAAATCTAAAACTATATTACACAACACTTTTTCATCCAAACAAAGCGCATCACACGCTTCTTTAAATGAATCAAGCGACAAAAATGCACTATCTGTATCACAGTCACCCTTTTCAGAACATTCTGCAATATCTCTTAATGCCTTTGTGTAGTCGGAGTATATTTTTTTGACTGCATAAAAATCTTTTTTTTCATATTCTACGTCTGTTTTTAGAATAGAGTAATCAAAATTTGGGAAATGCATGTTATTTTTATCTCCAAAAGTGTCCTCAATCGCCCAACAAATACGGTTTATTGTGCTAGGAGAGCAGTCTAATGGGGCATATTTATAGAAATTTTCAATAAAATCAGCCTCTTTTTCGGTTAATTCTTCACTATTTATGAGTTCGGAGGTGTTTTTTCCAAACAAAATGCTTGCTGCTGTATCTGATTCTTTTACATATTTATCATATTCTGTCTTCAAATTTGTGTAATTATACATGAAAAAATAGGGCTTTTTATGCGAGCAAATACGGTTATAGAACTCTTTTTTAGCAATAATTTCATCAGAATCATCTGAATTTGTACGATTTGCGGCCTTAACATGCCAAGTTTTTGGCATATCACGAGAAACAATTCCCTTAATTTTATCTCCTTAATACCCTCGGTTTCCCGATATTTAGTAGGGGAGTAGACTATATCTTCATCCACAAATAGTGGAGCAAGGCACTTCCCATATCAGAATTTCACTGATATAGTACGAGTAAAACTCTAGTCGTTACACCTTCCGCACATGCGGCTTGGCACTGGATTGTCATGTGTGTGTTTAAAATTAAATATCTGCCCATCTTCTGTATGTAACAATATTGTATATATAGGCGTATGATAGACTAAAAATGTCTGCAATTTCTTTACAAGATTTGTTTTCTACTTCATGTAAGCGACGAATTTCTTTAATTTCATCAACAGTATGTGTTGCTCCGTTTTTATTTCCAATCATTTTCTTTTTAGATTCATCGCTCCATGTATATCCACTTGCTTTTTCTGATGATAATTTGCCCCAAGCTTGTCTGTCTTCGTCAGTCCAGTTCCCATATCTTTCTTTTTGAGATTGCGACATCTTCTGTTTTGTATCTTCTGACATCTTTTTTCCTGTCATGTGAATTCTATTTTTCTCGCCAATTTTTCTTTTGGTTTCTTCTGGCAAATGTTTTCCTAAAAAACAACCGCCTTCGCCACCATCAGCAAGATTATATGATAAGTTATTCTCTCTGTAAAACTTAATATAATATATTTCTCTGTTGTCAAGATCTTCTACACTGCACTCTTCAACAATTACAAATTCGAAGTTATCTTCTCCATATTTATTCCATGCATTTTGCAAATATTGGTTGAAATGTTTATTGTTTCGCAACAGAGATTTGTGAGAATCCCATCTATCACCAAAATTCATACCAGTTTTGCCTATATAGATACAATTATTAACTTTATTTTTAATACCATATATCCCAATGCGGTCATAAAGTTTATCACTTCTGCTCTTCATTTTATCACCACCTTGTTGTTATCTTTAGCAAATAAACACACATTTAGATTTTTCCTGTTAGCCAGATAATTAGTTGCCATTTTCCTGCAATTACTTATCGTTTATCTGACACCCTACATTTGTAGGTTCACCTTGTTTTGTCATTATACATTGCTGTATAAGGCGACTAATGTTAATCGCATTTTGTTGATACTGCTGTCCACACAAAATTCTATATTCAAGCTCTTTATACTCATCACTATCTGGCGCAAATGATGCCTGTAAAGAAATTTGAGAGGTAGTTAAATTGGTTGTAGAACCAATTTTGTCACCAAAACCACCCTTATTTGAATTAATAATATCCTGTTCTGTTGGAATAATCTTTAAAGATTGCTTCTGAATACAGTCAATTGGAGGTAACTTTCTATGATTTTCAACTAAAACTTTATTGTTTGTAGTAAATAACAGATCGCCATCTAGGTCGGCCCCGTTACAACTCATACAAAGAGTGTCCCAAGCGTTTATAATAACTGCATTGTCAACATATCTAAACCAATAAGAGGCATCTTCAGAGTAGCTAACTTTCTGCTTTACCACATTATTGTGACTAGTCATTGGCGCTCTAAAACATGCAATCTCGTCAATGCCTTTGTCCTGCCAAAACTTATGATAAATCTCTCCGGCACCCAAAAGACCAGTAACTTCAAGCCCAAACATAGACTGAGAGAGGGCATACAAATCGCCACACATGATGGCAAAGTTGCCCTCTACAGAAAGAACTCCAATCTTAGCTTGTCTGATTCTTTTTGTAATCATTTTTTTAATTTTATTGCGAATAAATGGGTCGTTTATCATGTCTGGACACGCCATAAGTGCCTGAGATGTATAATCAGCCTTAAATATATTATTCTCATTCAAGTTGCAGCCACAAAGATACAAGATACTTTTTCGCCAGTCCATTCCCATAATGTCTTTAATTTCATCGACAGTAGGGGAGATAAGCTCTTGAATTTGATCATCTGTTAGCTGATATCCTTGAATAAATTGATAATTCAAGTTTCTGCGTTTGTCCATTTCATGTGGAGTTGTCTTTGCTACGGAGAACTGATAGTGGTTTAACAAGCAATTTTGATAATATGCTTCAAAGCTTTCATAGCTATCCCAAAGCTTTAACATAGAGGTAGTCAGTATCAATTCTGCATCTCTAACGTCTCTTTCTTGCCCCCAAGCGTCCTTAATGATATAAGAATGAGCTACTTTTTCAGCAAATTCTATAAAATCAAAGGTATAAATCATACCCTTAGTCCAAGCGCAGCGGCTATTTACACCACATACAACCTCTTCTGGATCGCCGCCAAGCTCACAATTCCAACGTTTTGAAAGGGTAGGGAGCATCATGCCACAGCCGTCAGAAGCGTCATTTTCAATGACTTTATCTTTAATAAACTCCATTTTTGGCTCTTCGATAGACGGATCGTTGTCATCAATACTAATAACATCTGCTGTAAAAGTAGTCATACAGTCAGGAACTATAATAATTCCTTTAGGCCAGCTAACTGGAATGCTGCCAGAACAGGCAAGAGCTTGATAGGCTTCTAGTTTTGCCGCCACCATTTTCTTTGTCATATCACGACCATTGTCTATGCGCTTTTTAATTTCAGGATATAGTCGGCTGCTAACATAAACTATTGTTGAGGTTTTAATACCTCCGGCAGTGCCTAAAAGTCTGTGGTATTGAATACCATTGACTGTAAATCCATTGTTGGCACGGTCATAATCTGACTTTTTATCTATGATTAGTAGGAGATAGTCCTTCTGGAATTGAAGCTCATATAGTCTGTCATATAAAGCTGCAATTTGCTTCTTGTTTCCGTTTCTAGACTTTAATGTGTTAATCTGCTCTCTGATTTCTTTAGCACGAGCGTCAACGTCTTGTGTTCCGTTTAATTCTTCTGTCCAACGTAGCACTTGAGAATCATTAACAGTTACTATAGCATTGGCACTTTTTCGTGCATCTTTAAGCGGGAGAGTAAGATTCCAATTATTTTTTGCTAGATAACTTGTGTGTAATTTGAAACAATATTTTTGTAGTTTCTGTTGTTTTGCCAAGTTGTCATCATTCCTTTCGTTGTTGGGAATAATTTTGTATTGTTGCGATTAGATTTCTAAAACTTCGTTTGATCTATAAAAAGCAATCCACTTACTAATATCTTTTTCTGCGGCATCTTTAGTACGATAACAGTTGCCAATTCTGTAGAGTATGTTGTCTGTCCAACAATTAATCCATTCGTCACTACATATAACGCCATCTTCATCTACAAAATAAAAAGTTTCATTTTTTGAGGGCTTCCAAGGATCATACTTAATATTTGTTTTGTCGGTTAGTATATTAATTAGAATGTGGTCGCATCTACTTCCATCTGCCGAATAAAATAAACCATCATTGGTTAATACATATCTAACACCAATAGTTCCAACATTAATTTCTTCGCCAAGTTCGACTCCAAGCATCTTCGCTACTTCTGGCATATAATTCATTTAAGTTACCTCCTCAAATACAAATACTTGGTATCCTACACTTTGAACACACACTTTGTCAATTATACCAATATCAATTAGCTTAAGCAGTTCATTATTAACAAAGCTACACTGATATTCAATTGAATTTATTTCAATGTTAGTTGTCTTGAATTCATATTGATCTCCGTGCGCTAGGATATAACCAAGATAGAAGTGGTCGCCATTGCATGGATCATCGAATAGTTGGATGTTGCCTTTGCTTTGACGGCAAATATATTGTTCTCCTTCATCAGTCCATTTCCAATTTTCATATTTTTCTGTTTTATAACCAGTTAGGTCATAACCTGCTATAATGTAGTAGTTTTTGTATAGGCTCATTGCGTTTTGCCTCCACAATGTTCGCACTTGTCACTCGTGATAGTGGCACCGCACTTAGGGCATGTAGTTTCGCCTTCTAGGATTAAGTCATCATGCATATCAATATATTCAAGAAGCTTTTTGTGATATTCTTCAAAAGCTTCTAGAGTTACAAATTTCTTTTCGTCCATTTTTTTCACCTCATCCAATATACATTACAATAGCTTTGGCAAATACAACCTCTGCCATTTTCTGCTCGATCATTTCATAAAATTCTTTATCAGGCATATTCTTGTACTTGTCTTCCATAGCTAAGTCATCCATTAGTCGTTCTCTATAATCTTCATATTCTACCCACACATCTTCATACAAGGCTAGTGTTTGAATTGAAGGATTTCTAATGTCTGCTTGGTTGTAGTGCCAGATGCCTTGCCAAGATTCTTCGCCACAAAATATGAGTAGGGGAAGGTCTGGGTTGTCGAGGATTAGTTGGCGTAGGGCAGAAGTGTCGTTTAGAGATAGGTTGAATTGTGTGTTGTCAATAATCATGTTGTTGTTACCAAACCTTTCCCAAATATTCTACAATCGGCATTGGAATCCACTTATTACTGCCGCTGTCATCATGCTCTTGTTCATTTAGTTCGGCGCAAATTCTTTCTGCCTGAGAGAGCCAACTGAAGTATACTGGATATACTTTGTTCATGTGCTTGCCGTTGCCGTAGGTTCTTACTAGAATGTAGTTCATGTTTTACACCTCTATTTTTATATATTCAGTTCTTTAATTTCTCCGAATTGTTTACAAAACTCTTTTAAAACATCTGTCATTTCAGATGGAAAAACGCCATTAGGATAGTTTTTCCTCATATACTCTATTAGTTCTGCGGCTCCACGAAGATAAGCTTTAAAATAAAAACGCAACCATTCTTCGTTAGAACTCAGTTCTCTTTCCTCATAACAATCGAACCAATAAGATTCTACACATTTGCCATTTTTAAGTATGCCTACTCGATACATGCCATACTCTCTGTCGTAATCAACAGTAAAGTCTTGGCTTTCTGAAACTCTAATTAAATTCATCTTATCTGCACCTTCCTATCGAACTCATATGGATCTCCACGATATCCGTTTACAGCCCAAAATAGATATTTATCCCAACACATAATGCAATCACATTCTTGCTCTTCGCCCATATTGCAATAATACATCTTGTTGTCAGGTGGGCATTGGTCATGTAGAATCATACGAGCTAGTTGAAATACATTTTCTTTTGCCATAATTGCCTCTTAAAAATTACTCTTTTATTTTATAAACTTTCTTTGCCCTATTAAATCCATCACGAAGACCATCATCATAATAGTTATTGAGCAAATCAACTATATTACCCTCAAGAATAAACTCTGGTTGTTCGTCCATCCATAACAGCAATCTAGTCGCCATTTCAAGGGCTTCCGTGATTTTAATTGCATTTGGATGCTCTGCTAAATGATGCACAATTGCATGGTCTTCTATCCTTTTTGCAGCTTCTTTAAATGTCATATCTACCTCTTAAAATTTTATTTTTAAGTGCTAGTTGATGGTTCAATCATTTGCATCCTTACATCATAAGCTCCACAATAAATGCAAGATTGATGAATAACACAATATTTATTACCGTTATCATCAACATAATCTGATTCAACTATTTTTGTTAGCCATTTATGATTACAATTAAACTTTGGATTGTAGTCTTTAGTGGCATCACAATCTTTGTTATATTTGTCACATCTACCACACGGTAATCTATATTCACATTCTTTAACAAACATATTTTTACCTCTTAAAACATAAATTTTATGTGTTAATCGTAATCATACTCAACACTTACATATCTTGGGTTAGTCATTTTAAATCCGCAATTTGGGCAAAACTTTCCTAGTGTTACACCTCTCGCTGGATATCCGTGACTTTCAGAATGTTGGCAATTGGTACAAGTATAATAGCTACCAAAAGTATGGGTCTCCCAACTTGCCGTCAACTCAGTGTCGGAACACTTATAATTATTAACTTTCATATCTATCACCATTTAAAATTTTATTTTTATTTGTCTAATGTTCTGCCACAATAAGGGCAGAATTTATAATCAATCCAGAGCCGTTCATGTTTCCAATCTTCACATTTTTTACATGTGTTGTTCAAAGTTGATG
>JAEIGA010006595.1_pt1 | contig 17690 bp, 15 predicted proteins | sample 9270691 | NCBI WGS metagenome assembly JAEIGA01 (sample SAMN17057246, study PRJNA624740) | gut metagenome | biome: biome; isolation source: fecal sample | host: Bos grunniens | place: China: Xizang | collected 2019 | reverse complement strand
TCCATAATCTTCATATAAGAAAATTTCATCAATACCAAGATTAAAATGATGTTCTAACCATTCCTCTAAATAATCTTGTTCATCTTTAATAATTACACATATACAAGTCTTCATAATTTATACATTATAATATTATTTTTTATATTATTCATTATAATCTTCTACCGTCCATCTATTTGGTATTAAATAAAAAATACTAATTTTTTCAATTGTTAAATATCCTCTAGTACTGATAATAATAATAACTATCATATTCTGGAGTTATAACTTTTAAAATACTAATACCAATATTAAGAACCGCAGATATACCCATATTACTACTAAGTATATTTTCTAGTGTCTTTGTTGTGTCCCACAAATAATTTGATATTAAAGTATAACCATTATCATTAAAAATATCAATATAAATGTCACATTGAGGTTTGAAACTTAATAATTCATTTATTGTGTAGTATGGATATAATTGTATCATTGAAGATGATGGATTATACAATCCATTACTATAATAAAATGTTATGTCATTATTTGTTGAATTTATTATTGAAGGACAAACAATATTAAATATTGAATAATCATTTTCCACTGCCCATCCATTTGGTATTCCATCATTACCGAATGGTAATGATGTCATTGAAGGATGTTTACCAAATGTACCACTTGAAGAAACACCATAAACCCAATAATATAAACAATTTCTAGCACTAATATCACTTGCTAACATCGTAATTTTATTTAATTTACTACAACCATAAAACATATAAGAATAACAATAACTTGCTAAGTATGTTGCAGGTAACTTTGGGGCAGTAGTTAAACTTGTACAACCTTGAAACATTTCACGATAACACCAACTTGCTAATGTTGTTGCTGGTAACTCTGGAGCACTAGTTAAACTTGTACAACCATTAAACATACCATAATAACAACTATCTTTTAATGTTGTTGCTGGTAACTCTAGAGCAGTAGTTAAACTTGTACAACCATTAAACATATAATAATAACAATTATTCGCTAATGTTGTTGCTGGTAACTCTGGAGCACTAGTTAAACTTGTACAATTATAAAACATACCATAATAACAACTATATGCTAATGTTGTTGCTGGTAACTCTGGAGCACTAGTTAAACTTGTACAACCATTAAACATACCATAATAACAACTATCTTTTAATGTTGTTGCAGGTAACTCTGGAGCAGTAGTTAAACTTGTACAACCATTAAACATACCATAATAACAACTACTTGCTAATGTTGTTGCAGGTAACTCTGGAGCAGTTTTCAAACTTGTACAACCATAAAACATATTAGAATAACAACTACTTGCTAATGTTGTTGCAGGTAACTCTGGAGCAGTAGTTAAACTTGTACAACCATTAAACATACCATAATAACAACTACTTGCTAATGTTGTTGCTGGTAACTCTAGAGCAGTAGTTAAACTTGTACAACCTCTAAACATACCATAATAACAACTACTTGCTAATGTTGTTGCTGGTAACTCTAGAGCAGTAGTTAAACTTGTACAACCATTAAACATACCAGAATAACAATTATCTTTTAATGTTGTTGCTGGTAACTCTAGAGCAGTAGTTAAACTTGTACAACCATTAAACATACCAGAATAACAATTATCTTTTAATGTTGTTGCTGGTAACTCTGGAGCAGTTTTCAAACTTGTACAACCATAAAACATATAATAATAACAATTATTCGCTAATGTTGTTGCTGGTAACTCTGGAGCAGTTTTCAAACTTGTACAACCATAAAACATATAATAATAACAACTATTTGCTAATGTTGTTGCTGGTAACTCTGGAGCAGTTTTCAAACTTGTACAACCATAAAACATATAATAATAACAACTATTTGCTAATGTTGTTGCTGGTAAAACTAAATCACTTGCATCTACTAAGGATGTACAATTTTGTAACAAATTACGAAAAACATAATTTTTACTTGTTAAATCCACTTTATCACTAAAGTTATCACCAAATACTAATGACATTATATTACCTTTAACAGAAAAATTACCACCATTAATCTTAAATGTACCAATACCATAAGAAGTACTAATGGTATAATTGCCTTTTAATTGAATTTTTTTGCCAATATCAACATTTACTGATAAACTTGATAACCATTCATCAGAATTTGGTTGTCTATAAGTTAATGTTTGTGTTGATGAACCTTTTTTAAGACTTATACTTAAAATACTTTCACTATTATTTTCAATTGTAAAATATTGTTCAGTATAATCTATTATTTCATAATATTTAGAATTCCAATTGTCCAATAGACCATTATTTTCATCTAATGTTATATCAAAACTATTATCTTTATATATTGTTCCATTTATTGATATATCACCAATCCAATTTTCTAAACATTTATCAGCATTTGTATTAGTGGCTAACATTATTATTTGGTTTAATCTTTTACAACCATAAAAAATATGTGAATAACATCCTTCATATAAAGTCTTTGTTGATAAAACTGGACTTCTTTTAATTTTATCACACCCATAAAACATATATGAATAGCAATATGGTGATAATATTTTTGCTGGTAATATAAGTTTAGAAACATCTATTAAATTAATACTATTATTACTTAATAAATTATTAAATATATAATCATATCCACTTAAATCTTTTTTATTTGAAAAATTATCACCAAATACCAAAGACATTATATTGCCTTTTACAGAACAAATTCCATCACCACTTAATTTAATATTACCACATCTAACATTTGTATTTTTTTCACATTCTCCTTTAATAAAAACCTCTTGATATGGTTCAATCTTAATTTCGTCATTTAGGATGCTCCATTCAGATTCACCAATTTTATAATATAAATCAACATAATTATATTCTGAATTAGAAGATATATTATCATAATAATCTATTTGATTTACAATAGATTCTTTATTAATGTTTAAGTATGCATCATTGTTACTTTTATTAACAATTGTGAAATATTTTAATGAATTTTCAATTATTTCTTCATTAGTAATTAATCCAAAACCAATATCATTAAAAAAAACTTCATCACTTTCAGAAACTATTGAAACATTATGCCAAGGTAAATTATTTGACTTTGAAAATTCATTATATTCATTTTTACTCTTAAAAAGTTTTATATAATTTGTGTAACCCATAAAATTATAATAAAAAAAATTATATTATTTCTAATAAATAGTTCGTTTTATAAATTAAATTCTTGTTTTTTTTTATTTTTTTATATATATTTGCTTTGTTAAATAAAAATATTTTTTATTATGGTTTTAATAACAGATGAATTTAAAGAAAAAAATTATTCATTCTTTATCAAGAAATTAAATCAATTTAATATTGATACTACAATTCTTGAAGAAAAGTTTGGTGAAAAACTTAAAAATGCTACTTTTAACATTAATAATGGTGGTGATGGGACACTTTTGCATATTGTTGTTAGAATGCTAACACCAAATGCAATTAAATTATCAGAACTGAATCCTTTTAACACGAATCCACAAGAACTTATTAATTTTAATAAAGATTCACTTATTAAAGTTTGTCTTTTAATGCATATTTCTAAAGTAGAAATGTTCCAAAGTGGAAAAAGAGAAGGTACATATGAATATGCCCCAAATCCATATGGAATGAAAATGGGACTCCGTTCAGTAGCATTATGTAATGAATGTAATATTAATCTAACAACAGAAGAAATAGAAGCAATGACAATATTAGATAGAGAAAATGATGACCAAGCAAAATTCTTTTCTAGTCCTCTAGCACAACTTGTTAAAATCGCTAACGAACTTACATTTCTTCATATAAAATTTATTTAAACTTAATCTATGGAAAATAAAATTCAATTATTCGTAAAAAAATTAAATGAAAATGCGGTAATTCCAACCTATGCTCATGTTGGTGATGTTGGAATGGATTTAACTGCTACTGATGTTGAATATGATGTTGAAAAAGATTTATATATCTATCATACTGGTCTTGCTTTTGAAAGCGATTTTAATATTGCAGATTTTGTCTTTTTAAGAAGTTCTAATAGAAAAACTGATGCTTATCTTTGTAATCAAGTTGGTATTGTTGATTGTGCTATCTATAGAGGAGAAGTTCTTATTTGTATGAAGAATAGAGACTCTCTTTCAACATTATCAGAATTGGAAGGTATAAAAGGTTATTTAGATACATTATCAATTATTAGTAGATGTGATAATAATATTACGCTCAAAGATGCTACTGACAGTGCAATAGAAATTTATAAACGTTCAAAAGAAGATTATATTCAAAGAGCAAAAAATCTTGAATTTGCACCATATAAAGTTGGTGATAAAATTGCTCAAATGGTATGCCTTAAATATCCAACAGTTGAACTTATCGAAAAAAATGAATTAAGTGATACAGAACGTGGAACTAATGGATTTGGTTCAACTGATAAAAAAAATAATTAAAACTTAAATATAATTTATTTATGCTAATTAAAGATATTAAATATTCATATAATGATATTACAATTGTTCCAGCACCAATCACAACTGTTGAACATAGAGCAGATTGTAATCCGTATTTAAATGATGGAATGTTACCAATTTTTACAGCACCAATGAGTAGTGTTGTAAATGAAGAAAACTTCCAATTATTTGAAGATAATAAAATTAACGCAATTTTACCTCGTTCATTCTCTTTTGAAAAAAGAAAAGAATACGCATTTGATGGTAAATGGGCAGCGTTTTCTCTTAAAGAAGTTGAAGATAATTTCTTGGAAAAACAAGAAACAAATACAACACCAAAGGTTCTTATTGATATTGCTAATGGGCATATGCAAAAACTTTATGACCTTGTAAGAAAGATTAAAAATAATTGGGGTGAAAAAAATATCTTAATTATGATTGGTAATATTGCTAACCCATTAACTTATAGAGAAGTTGTTGCTTGTGGTGCTGATTACGTAAGATGTTCAATAGGTTCTGGATTAGGGTGTATCACTTCTACCCAAACTTCTGTCCATTACGCATCAGCTTCATTAATCCAAGAAACTTATCTTATTAAAAAACAAATTTCAGAAGAAACTGGGGTCTCAATGGATTCACTTCCTAAAATTATTGCTGATGGTGGTATGAGAAACTATTCAGACATTATTAAGGCACTTGCACTTGGTGCAAATTATGTAATGGTAGGTGGTGTTTTATCCTCTTTAGTTGAAAGTGCTGGAAAAATGTATTTTGAAGATAAAGAAGTTTTACCATTATCAAGACATAGTGTAAGAGAACATAATGGAATGTTTACTATTACAGATAAAGAAACTGGAAAACTTTATTCAAGTAATAAACTTACAAAAAGATTCTATGGAATGGCATCAAAACAAGGACAAATTGATATGTATGGTAAAAAAGAAAAAACTGCTGAGGGTATTGTTAGAACAATTAATGTAACAACTAATCTTAATAAATGGGTGGAAAATATGATTGCTTACCTACAATCAGCAATGAGTTATACAAACGTATTTAGAGTTACTGACCTAGATACTGTAACAACTGTAGTTATTTCAACAAATACATATGTTAGTATAAATAAATAATAAAAAAAATATAGCGTAATCAATTAAGGTTACGCTATATTTTTTTATTGTAAAGTTTAGACTTTAATTTTCATCAATGTTATTATTACATTCTATTTCATATATTTCTTTAAGAGTTAAATATGCACCTTTCCAATCAATTTGGCCGGCTAAACGAGAAATAAGTAAATTACATAATTTATCTGAACCTAAACATTCTTTAACTTGTTCTACTAACTCCCATGTTTGATTTTCAAAGTCATATTTATTTTCTCTTAAAATATTTTTAACTGATTCTTTAATAATATTATTTAAATCAGATTCTGTTAATCTTACTAATTGTTTCTTTGCCATATTTATAATTATTTTATACTTTTATTACCATAATGTAACTGTTATGTCATATTTTTCAAATGGGTCTTCAATTGTTCCAGCACTATGACATTTTAAAGAACCATTAATTTTTATTCCATAAATCAATTCAATTTCAAATTTATATTCTTTGTAGTTTGGGAATTCACCAGCACCTTTCCAATATCCACCATTTTCACACCAAACTTTTAATTCACCATCATTACCAATAATATTACTAATAATATCAAATGCTTTCATTGCTGATGACCAATTATCATCTTTATAAATATGAGATGTTAAATCTTTAACTCCTTTGTATAATTTATTTATATATTTTTTTTTAATATTACTATTAGAAGCTTCTACAAGCAAATTATTCACACTTTCTTTAATTATTTTGTGTAAATCAGATTCTGTTAATCTGATTAATTGTTTCTTTTTCATATTTTCTTTAATTAATTTGTTGTATCTTCTTACACTTTCTTGTAAATCAGCAAATGATGATTTATATAATTCTCTTGCTTTATCCATAAAACTTTGTGGATTAATATCAACAGCATAACTACTACTACCAATCTTATTTGCTAACTTACTATTAAAAAATAATATTTTTTCACCATTAACACTTGCAACGATAAAAACAATATTATCATACATTAATTTTAATACTTTAAATTTTAATGCTTTTAATTCTTCTAAATATGATGCAATTTGTTCATCAGTTGCATTTACTTTCTTTAAAGCACTAACACCATCTGCATCACTACTCTTAGAAATAATATTTTTAATGGCATTTTTAGATATGCCACCTTTTAAATCGCCATTATTATCAACTAAAAAATATTCAGTACTTCTGTTTTGAATTGTTGCACCATTTTGATGGGTATACATCCTACCTTGAGTATTTTCTGTACTACCAACTGATACACCACCGTTACCATACTCTTGAGTTGTATCAGTACCTTCTTTTCTATTAGGTTCACCACCATACTTTTTAATTAATGCATCACGTGCATCAGCATATTTACCATAATTTTCTTTATACTTTTCCTCAGTTTGCCAATGAAATTGAATCTTTGACATCTTAATAATACCATTATAAGGAAATTTCTTTATTGAACCACCTTGGTATTGTTTTAATGTATCATAATATTCATCATCGCCATCAGTTCTATTAGAATCTAAATCATTACCAAAAGCATTAGTATCAACACCTCTTAAAGTTTTTTTTACCTTTGCAGAACTTAAATAACATACTGTAGCAAATGTTCCACCTTTAATACTTGACATAATGTCAATTAATTCATTAATATCTTTAATTTTTCTCATATTAAAACTTATAAATAAAATATTTTAATTTATTTTAATATAAATAGTTTTAATTTAATATTTATTATATATAATATATAAAAAAATATAAATAACTATGAAAACTAATATTATTAATTATATTAATAAATTACAAGGATATAAAACAGCAATTAAAAACCTTCATTGGTCAAGCAAACATATGTCAGAACATAAATTACTTGATGATATTGCAGATAGTGTTGCAAATAACCAAGATGAAATTGCTGAAATGTGTCAAGGTCTTTATGGTAAAATTAAACTTAATGAACTTAAACCAAAAAGATATAATATAACAAATAGTAAAAAAATGTTACTTGATATGCTCCGTGATACAAAATCATTCTATTCATCAATTAAAGGAAGAGATTTAAGCGGAGTTAGAAGCGTTGTAGAAACATTTATAGGAGAAATTAATAAATTCGTGTACCTTATGGAAATGTGTATTAAAGAAGATATTAAAAGAAATCTTAAAACAAATTTAAATGAATCGAAAAATAAATTATTTATTAATGAAAATGAATTAAGAAAATCAATTAATATTGCAATTAAAAATGTTTTAAAAGAAAATATTGAAACACAAAATATAAATGGTGTGACCGAAGAAATTAATGAATTTGCAAGTAATAAAATATATCATTTAGAATCATTAATAAATGAATATAAAAACGAATTTGAACTTATTAAAAATGCAATTCCACAAATAATTAATAATGTACAATATCTTACAGAAATTGGTAATGTTAATCTTGAAATAGATGATTATGAAAATAAATTTATATTACATATAGAATTACCAACAGTACAAGAAGGTAATGATGAAAATAACTATAATTCTGAGTTAGAAGATGAAATTTGGGAAGCAGTAAGAAATATTGAACAAGATATTGATGTTGAAATTAGTTTAGATGAAACAATTAATAATGGTAAATGTATTATGACGCATGTTTATATTCAAATACCAGAATTTTATATAAATAAAGAATATTAATGTATATTAAAAAAGGACTAGTAAAAAAAACTAGTCCTTTTCTTTTTTCCATATAAATTTAAATAATCCACAATCCCATATTCTATCATACCCTAATTCTCTTACCATTTCAGTTTCTGTCATTGTTAATGGTAAACCATATTTTTTATGTAGTATATTTTTCCTAAATCCAAATTTATGAAATCTATTACACTTATCAACCTTATTGTTATAATATCTATAATCTGGATTTAATGCTTTTTCTAATTTAAATCCTAATTTAATATATAAATTATCATTAACATCAACAGTCCATCTTCTATCGGCAAAAGACTTTATTTCAATTGGATTATAATGTTTAATAAAATATTTAAACAACTTACCTCCAACACCTTGACATATGAAATGATAATCGCTTGCAAACCTATTTAACTCCCATTTAAGCGAGTTTTTGTTTTCAACCTTAAAAGTCATCACTGCAATTAATTGAAAGTCATACAGAGCACCTAAATACACTGTAGAGGGTGCAAATCCTTGAATATGGTAAGAGTTAAGGAATTGTTCAGCAATATCTTTATTAATTACTTCAACTGAGCATTTTCTACCCATTATTTTCAAACAATCATCTTTTATCTTTAATATATGTAAAAGTTTATTTAAGATTAATCCCTTATTATTTAAGTATTCATCTTCAAATATATGAATTAACTTTACTCCATTTGCTTTACATTCTAGTGTTTTATTAAGGTGATACCACTTATCTTTTCCAAATTCTTCAGAATGCCACCTTAAACCATTATATTCAATGGCAAGTTGTTTATTTGGTAAATAAATATCCAATTCTTTACCATTTAATATAAATCTATCATTTTGTATAACTTCTTCTCCTTTTTCAATTAAAAAATCAATAATTTCATTCTCATTATGAGATAAATGAAAACCACATTTAGAACAACCTTTACCATAATAATGATTTTCAGGTGTCATCCAAAATGAACCATGCTTTTTACATATAATTTCAATTGGTTTATCATTACCTAAATAATTTGATTTTGAATAATCATATAAATCACCATGAACTTCCTTTGATTTTCCAATAAAATATTCAGTGGTTTTAATTTGTTTCTTTCTATTCCTATCAATTGATAATTTAGGATGTGTACAACCTTTTAAATGTATTCTTGGAGTTTGATAAAATAAACCATATTCAATGCCATCATCATTTAATTCTTTACATATAATTGCAACTGGTTCATCAATTCCTTTATATTCAACAAGAGAATAATCTAATTTTTCATCAACATGTTTTTCTTGAAATAATTTAATAATTTGTTCAGTTGTAAATTTTTTTTGTAAAGAAATCTTTTTTCCTCTCTTTAAAGGGTGACTCCTACCTTTTAATAAATTAGAAGGGGTCACTTCAAATTCACCATATTCATTACCATTCTCATCCAAATCATGGTCAATAATAATAACTTTTGTTCTATTATTAATATAATTAACTTTTGAATAATCTAAATTTTCATCACAATGAACAATTTTTGCTTTCTCAATAAATGACTGACATCTATCAATTTTTGTATTTCCTTTTTTCATATGACCATTCCACTTAGAAATTTTAATATTATTATCCCTAAAAATTTGTCTTAAACGTTTAATTCTGATACCATAATTTTTAGAAATATTTTCCATTGTCATATGATTAACAATATAATCTTCAATCATATTATTAATGTCACTTTCAGAAAATTCTTTCTTTTTACCAATATTATTAATTTCTACATTATTCTCTTTTAATAATTTTGATACTCTAATATGACTAGTATTATATTTACTAGCAACCTTATGAATACTTTTACATTCATTATATTCATTTATAATGTCCTCAATATTTAATTTACTTTTTATCATTTACCTTTATGTCCATTTATTATTCAAATATATAAATAAATATTTAAATATATAAAAAAAAAATACACTTTTTTTTAGGGACAAATTTAAAAAGGTCGGATTATTATAATAAAAAGAGGGTTACGTTACACGTAACCCTCATATATAAATGACTGTAAATCAGTTAATTATTAACGTAATTCTTTAGTGTCCCAATGAGTTAAACCATCAACACGAACATGACCATAATAACGGTTATTAACCATCTTCTTTGCATAACGTGTCATGATTCCCTTAACAGGAGCAAAGTTGAATGGATTATACATTGTTGGAGTTAATTGCATAGGAACATAAGGAGCATAGATATAACCTGTATCTAACAAACTCTTACCCTTATGACCGATAATCATTGACCAGTGAGGTGCATATGGGTCACGATATACTTGGTAACGTGAACTCAATGAACCAATCTTTTCAATACCCATGTTATATTGGTCTTGTTCAGCAGAAGCATCTGAAACGTGGAAGTATTCGAGGTTATCGAATAATGCAGAGATTTCAGAAGATACTACAATAAAGTTAGCACCACCACGGAGAGTTGCCTTATGGATTTGAGCAGAGATTTGGTTAACCTTAGTGAATAATTCTTGGTTCCAATCCTTTTGAGTATAGTTAGTTGCGAAAGCAGCCATACGTCTCCAACCATTTACGTCCCAACGTGCTTGCCAAGGAGCTGACTTACGAAGGTCACGGAGGATTTCACGGTCAATTTCAGCAGCAATTTGTTCAGAAAGAATTGAAGTTAATTCTGCTTCAGCGTCAATATTGTGGAATGCAGATACGTCTTGAGCAAGTTCGGGAGACCAAGTAGCACGTAACTTACGTCCTTCAACTGATACTGTTACAGAATCAAGTTTGAAGCTAACTTCACCCATTTCAGTTTCGAGTTCGAGTGAATCATATTGTGCCCAAGAAACCATAAAGCAATTAGCAGCAACCTTATTTTGAGCTACACCAACATAACCGTCAATAGTTTTACCTTGTACACGGCAAGGTTTAGCAAGGTCAATTTCTAAATAGATAGCATCATGAGCATCTACAGCAGAACCATATTCTACAATACCTTTACCATATCTTTGAGTTACAACACGGAAAGGAACTGCATCGCCAATAGCAAATGTAGATGTAATACCATTTTCAAGACCTTCAATTGCAGTGTCGTTAGTGGTAATAGCACTACTTACAACAACTTTTAAACTTGCCAAGAATGATTCAGTGTCCATTTCGTTACCATCAGGACCAGTTAACTTACCTTTATTGAATTCAGAAAAACCAGTAACTTTAAGAATAGCATTACGTACAGTACCATCAATTGCATTTACTGTTAATGTATCTGCTGATGTCATTGTACCATCCATTTCAAATTTAACTGCTTCAACAGCACCAACTTGAATTCTAATTTTACCTTTTGAATTATCAAACAAGAAATCATCATAGAATAAATCATACAAAGACTTCTTCATATAATCAGTAACCATCTCAGTTCTGTCTACATTAGGTGCTGTATTTACAACTTCATCTGGGAGATAGAAACGAGTATCAACATCACCTTCCTTGTTACGATTTACACGGTTATAACCCATCAAACCTTTATGAGATGCAGTTTTACCACTTACTGGTAAACCATTTTCATCAAAGAATCCTTCATCAAATGTTCTTTCAGAAGTAACGGGGAGGATGAAGAACAATTTACCTACTGGTAAGTTCATTGCTTGTACAGAAACAATGTCATTAGCAAGCAACTTGCTGAATACACGTCTGATGATAGGGAATACAACAGTTTCAAAAGAACCACTGTTATCAGAAGCAGTTGCTTCATTAATCAAGTGCTTTGCTTCGTTTTCATAAAGCATTGCAATGTTTTCTTTAATATTACCTTCAAGACCTTCTACGAAACCGAGTTGTTCCCAACGATTTTGTACGTCTTCACGGATTTTCTTTTGTGCGTTAAGTTCGATATTACCAACTTGACCGCTAGTTAAAAATTCTCTCATTATGATTTATATTTTTAATTAAATTTTATTTTTTGTTTTTGTTACTTACACAATCTATGCATTAAGTCTAATGATTCCATAATATCTTGTGACTTATAGATTTGTGTTTCATTAATCATTTTTGAATTATTAGCAGTGAATTGTTTTTCTTCATTAATATTCATTGTATTATTTTTCTTCAATTCACGTGAAATAGATTCATATAAATGTTTAGATTGTTCAACGGTTTTTGCTTCTTTACCGAAACGTGCAATAATTTCTTGCTTTTCATCTTTAGTAGTTGAATTTTCAGAAATCAACTTAATAATTTGACCAAGGTTAACATTAGTTACAGCAGCTTCTTCAAGAACTGACTTAAATTTATTTAATGCACCTTTAAGTTGTTCATTTTCTTTTAAAATTTTATCAACTTTATGCATCATTTTACTTTCGTTAGTTGCACTAGAGTAACGTGGGTCAGCAGTACCGTTAACTTTATTACCACCCTTACTCATATTTCTTGCTTTTCTACCACTTGAGTTAGGAACATGTGATTTTGAAGTGCTATTTTGTTGTACGAAACCACCAACATTAGTTGCTTCTTCCATAGTTTCTTCAACTTCTTCATTTTCAGTAAATGGAGCAGTATCACCTTTACTTGCCCAAGGTTTTTTAGCAGTTTTTGGTACTCCAGCATCCCAACTATTTACTTTTTTACCAGGTTCCTTTGTACCATCATTTGTCATGACATCCTTCTTTTGGTAATTATCTGTATAACCAACATGTGAGTCATATTCATTTAATACTAATTCAAAAAATCTTGATTCATTCATATTATTTTCATTTTCAATTTCTAAGTCACTGTCGTTAATATCATCACCAAAATCAATATCATCCTCTTGTTCAGACTTTGAACCACCGAATGAGCTTAAATCTAGTAAGTATTCAGCGCCAGTTTCATTATCTTTAATTTCAACTTTATTTGTTTCTTTGTCCACATTTACATGAACTTGGTCTTCGTCCTTCAAGAGTTTATACACCTTTACGATTTCATCGTCATTCGCTTCTGAGAAGTCATACTCATCATCAGACACCTTATATTTTTCAAATTCTGCCCATTCATCTTCATTTGATTCTTCTGCATCATCTGCTTCAAAATCACTTTCAACTTCGTCTTCAACATCTTCTTCATCTGTTTCTTCGACATCTTCGGTTTCATTTGCTGTATCAGATTCAGTATCATCCACTTCATCTTCTATTTCATAATCATTTTCATCTTTTTCTTCAGATAAAATTTGATTATATGTTTCTCTTACAGCTTCGTCTAATAAATCACGAACTGCTTGAGATGTATTCTCTTTTAAAGTATTAGCAAGACTTTCGTAATCTAATAAAGATTCTTTTACAAAATTGCTTCTAATCTCTTTCATTATCAAATGAATTTATTTATATTATTTTATATATAAATATATGCATAAACAGAAAAAAATATTTTTTTTATAATATTTTTTTAATTTTTTTTTGTTTTTTTTTAATTTTTTACAAAAAAAATGTTAAATTATACAATTTTTTTATTTAATTATATAATTTAACATTATTTTAATAAAATTACAAACAATTTAAAACTTTATCTTCATAACCATATTCACGTGCCAATAAAATTAATTCTCTAATTTCACTATGTGATAATTTTGACATCATTTCTTTTGCTTGACTATGGTTACCATTTATTATACTATCAATAATATAATCTAAACTTTCAACATATTCATTATCATCAATTGCCCTTCCAGTACTATCATATTCTCCAGAATAACGTTGTGCTTCTAAAATATTATTAATACTTTTTTTGATAACATTATTAATAGATTCAGATGTTAAATATTTATGCAAATCATTTGGATTACCACTATAATCTTGTGCATAGCGATAACCATCTTTACGCATACGATAAGATTTTAATTTATTTGGGTTATGACTTTCATGGTCCTTAAATTTAAAACCTGGATGCCAAGCACCACCACCTTTTATTTTATTTGTTGAAGTATATTCAGCACCATCAATATTATAATTTCTAGGTGTAATTTTTGCTCTTGCTTCTTCCACACAATCTTTTATAATTCTGTGTAAATCCGACTCTGTAAGTCTTACAAATTGTTTCTTTTGTTTCATATTCTTAATTATTTTCATTATTTATTCTGCACATTTTTTTAATGTTTGTATTGCATGGTTAATTGAAGGGAAATCATCTTGTATTACATTTGATTCAACATGTATGCCACCATTTTCTGATTGATATAATGTTGCATGGATTGCGTTGCCATTATGAGTTGGAATTACAATTTGTGTTTCACCTTTGGATTTTAATTCATTAACAGCAGCAACACTATTCATCATATTTTGTAAACCTTCTTTGCCACTATTACTTAAAGTAATTTGAAATTCTTCCTTTAATATTTTATTCACCGATTCTTTTATAATTCTATGTAAATCACCCTCTGTTAATCTAATTAACTGTTTTTTTGACATATTTAACCTAAAATATTTTTTATTCTATTAATTTTTTCATTTATCAAACTTTCACCTTTATAGTCTTTTGATTCCATATATGGTTCTAATTCTTCTCTACTTGAAGCAATATATGCATTTGGGGTTGAGGGAGATTCTACAATATCCCAACAGATTAATTCAAAATCATCACCTACAATATATTGTCCCATTTTTTGTTCAACAGAACCAACCCCTCTTGATGATACACCAATTTTATATCCATTAAGTAAAAGGTTAGCAATTGTATCACCATATGATGAAGCAATACCATGTTTAACAAAACCTTGTGTGACATTTAATTCTAATTTCCCAACGAGTGTTCTACCTTCCCAGTGTAATTCAATAATATTATGTGAAATACGTCCTAAATCAACTGTAGAGTCTGAAGGATGATTACAATTTTTTGTCCAGTGTTCAAAACCATTAGATTTAACAAAAAAAGTATGGTTTTGTACTTCAATGCACATTACAGTTCCATTATATTTTTCTTTTTTAACATCACTTGATTTAATTGTAATTTGTTCATTGATATTTTTTAATGAGCAAGGTAATAAATATTCACCGTCATTCATTAATTCTTCTGCGTTTATAAATTGTTTAAAAGATTCTCCTTCAAAAATTGGGAAACCGTGATTGGGTGTAACTAAATCATTTATTTGTGAATTTTGTATCCTTATCATATCACCCTCATATTCATATTCTATTTTATGTAAAACAGGATTAATTTCAATCTCTTTTGTTTCAACATTTAATGTTAAAACATTATCCCCCTCTTTAATATCTGCCATTTTTTTCCATCCACTCTCAGTTAAAACTAAAACATCTGGAGTATAGCATTCCCCTAGTGCTCTTTTTTCTTTAATTCTTTGTTGATATAATTCAACTTGTTTTTTTAGTATTTCTTCTGGGTATATTCTACCATTAGCATTTTTAATTCCGAATTTTTGGAACACAGCATCAACGATAAATGGATATGGGCAGTGCCAAGAATTATCATTTAATGATTCTTTTATATTTTGTTTTTGTGATTCTGAAATTGACATAAAACCATCATTTTCGATAAGTAATCCTTTACCGATATTATTTTTTTTAATTTCAACCAAATCAGTCTTTTTCATGTTTATATACAATTTTATATATAAATATTAGATAAAAATAAAAAGGTAAGTTAATCACTTACCTTTTTGTTAGAATTAAAGAATTATTTTCAAAATTTTCAATAAGATTAATAATTAAAGGTTTAAATAATGTAGTTACATCATATTCTAAATCTTGTAACATTAAAATATTATTTTTTTGTTTTAAGAAAATTTCAAAGTTTAAAAAATTTTTTTTATTAATTTTAAAAGTTGATTTTGTAATTTCAAAATTTGTTATAAAATTTTTATCAAAAATATTAGAAGTTGAAATTTTGTTAAATAATTCTTTTTTTAATATTTTAAAATTATCTTCAATAATTGTATGATAATCTTTATTTTCTTTTGGTCTAATCCATGTTCTACAAGTTACATAAATAACTTTTGGATTTAATTTATTTGTAGTTCCATATGATATAACACATGAATCAGTTAAATTTAAATTAATTTCTTTATTTGTTCTTTTCATTATACTTTATAATCTTTCCTATATAAAATATAGGAAAAAACAGATAAAAAGTCAAATAATTTATTATTTATTTTAATTTTTTAAAATATCTCTTATTTCCAATAATTTTGCAATATCTTTAACTAATGTATTTTCAAAAAACATCATATTATTTATTTGTCCTTTAATAGTTTTTAAACCATCTTTTTCATTATTATCAGATGATTCTAATAATGTGTTTAATGTTTCAATACATTCACTTTTAATTTTATTAAACAAAGTTTCTTTTTTCTCAGTAGCATTATCTGATTTTGTATCAATAATATCTTTAACAAAAGATTTTTCTTCTTCAGTTAAAACATTTTTGTACTTCTCTTCAAATGATTCCATCATATTATTAAAATCCAAAGATGAACTATTAATAGGTTTATAACTACAATATTCAATGACTGTGTTTAAATTTTCATTTATTGAATTTAAGTTATTTAATTTAGGATTATTCTTAAATAAATAATCACATGAATTAAAATATTTTAATTCATTTTCATTAATAATTTCTCTTGGGCGAATATTATTTTCTTTAATTATTTTATAAAGTTTTTTATTACTTTCGTTTAATGATTTTACATTAATATTATTCTTCAATATTTGTAAAGCATCACTAATATAAAGTCTTTTATCTAAACCTTCATTAATATTTTTTAAAGCATTGAAAAATTTAAATTGATTTAATAAATTAGTATCATTTTTGATTGTTTCAATAAATTCTTTTACAAGTTTTTTATTTGTTTTAAATAAATTTGGTAAAGCATCCTCAAAAATATAATTTGCCATACCAAAATTCACACACTCATAAGTTAATTTATTATCTTCACGATATAATTTATATATTTCATCAGCTTTACCCATAAAATCATCATACTCATCAAAATGATTGTTTTTTAATGATTCATATGCCTTATCAACATAATCTTTCCATTGAAGTATATGTCTATTATTTTCCATATTTTAAATATATTTTATATATAAATATTTTAATATTTTGATTTTTATTAGTATTTATAGATATAAATTTAATTTAATAATAATATGAATAAAAAATTAATTAGACTTACTGAATCAGATTTACACAATATTATTAAAGAATCAGTTAATAAAGTTATTAACTCATGTGTTATCAATGAAAAAAGAAATATTAAGTCAAAAAAATTATATGATATTTTACAACAACACGGTGGATTTCATCATAATGACTATTCAAATTTAGATTTTCACAATATGACTGACGATGATATAATAGGTGTGTTTGATTATAAAGATATAAAAGATTTAAATGATGACTGCCCATCACGTTCACAAGATTTTCTTGATAGATATAATATTAAATTAGGTTCGGCTGATTG
>JAEIGA010006594.1_pt1 | contig 17690 bp, 17 predicted proteins | sample 9270691 | NCBI WGS metagenome assembly JAEIGA01 (sample SAMN17057246, study PRJNA624740) | gut metagenome | biome: biome; isolation source: fecal sample | host: Bos grunniens | place: China: Xizang | collected 2019 | reverse complement strand
CCGGTATGTATATCGGCTCGACCGGTGAAAGAGGTCTTCATCACTTGGTTTACGAAATTGTAGATAACTCAATTGACGAGGCTTTAGCAGGCTATTGCGATAAAATAACCGTAGAAATTTTAGATGACGGAATTATCCGTGTTACCGATAACGGACGCGGTATTCCGGTCGGTATAAATCCTCAAAAGGGTATTCCTACCGTAACGGTTGTATTTACTATTTTACACGCAGGAGGTAAGTTCGGCGGAAACGGTTATAAGGTTTCGGGCGGACTTCACGGTGTAGGAGCCTCGGTTGTTAATGCTTTATCCTCCTGGCTTGAGGTTGAGGTTAAAGACGGTAAAAATATCTACAAGCAAAGATACGAAAAGGGTAATATTGTAACCGACCTTAACATTATCGGTGAAACAAATGAAACAGGTACCGTTGTTACCTTTAAGCCTGACCCGACCATTTTTACCGATACTACGACCTATGATTACGATACTCTTAAGGTAAGACTTCGTGAGCAGTCGTTCCTTAACGCAGGCATCAGGATTGAGCTTATAGATAAGCGTTCCGACGTTTTTGAGCCGAAGAATGATGAGTTCTATTATGAGGGCGGTATTAAGTCTTATGTTGAGTTTTTGTTGGAGCAGACTAAAAAGGATAAGCTCAGCGATGTAATTTATCTTTCAACTACCAACGGTGACTCAACTGCTGAAATTGCACTTTTGTGGTCAACCTCGTATGATACAAAAATTATGTCCTTTGCAAATACTTTGCACACTATCGACGGCGGTACTCACGAACAGGGATTTAGAATGAGTGTTGCCAATGTTATCAATAAATATGCTTTTGACTTTAAAAAGTTAAAAGAGGGTAACGCCCGACTAAAAGGTGAGGATATTTTAGAGGGTGTTGTTGCTGTTGTTTCGGTAAAGCTTGCCGATGCACAGTTTGAAAGCCAGACCAAGGCAAAATTGGGTAACACCGCAATAGGTAAGCTGGTTCGTGACCTTGTTAACGATAAGCTTTACCTGTATTTAGAGGAGCATCCTAATGAAGCCAAGGTTATTGTTGATAAAACAATTGCCGCATCCAATGCTCGTGAAGCAGCACAAAAGGCAAGGGATGCCTCCCGAAATAAATCGGGTATCGGCGGTAAAACCCGAATGCCTGAAAAATTAAAGGACTGCATTTCTGACGATGCAACAAAAACTGAAATCTTTATCGTCGAGGGTGATTCTGCAGGCGGCTCGGCGGTCGAGGGCAGAAACTCCACCTATCAGGCAATTTTACCGCTTTGGGGTAAAATGCTTAACGTTGAAAAAGCAAGAGAGGATAAGGTTTACGGTAACGAAAAGCTTACCCCTGTTATCGTAGCATTGGGAACGGGTATTGGTGAGAATTTTGATATTAGTAAGCTTCGTTATGATAAAATCGTCATTATGGCCGATGCCGACGTTGACGGTAGCCATATCAGAACACTTTTACTGACCTTCTTTTTCAGATATATGCCCGAGCTTATTGAAACGGGTCATATTTATTTGGCTCAGCCACCTTTGTTCCGTGTTTCAAAGGGTAAACAGCATTTTGATGCCTTTACCGAGGAAGAGCGTGATATGTATAAGGAGCAATTGGGCGGCGATAAGGTTGATATTCAGCGTTATAAAGGTCTTGGTGAAATGAATCCCGAGCAGCTATGGGAAACTACGCTTGACCCTGAAAGAAGAACCTTTTTACAGGTCACTATGGCCGATGCCGAGCTAGCCGACCAAACCTTCGATATGCTTATGGGTGATGAGGTCGAGCCGAGAAAGCTGTTTATTGAAGAAAACGCAGTATTTGCGACAGATTTGGATATTTAAGGAAAGGAGAAATCATAAAAATGGCTAAGCAAGAAAAGGTATTTTGGCCCGAAAGTCAGGATACAACCATTAAACCGGTAGAAATTGTCGATGAAATTAAATCAAGTATGCTGCAGTACGGTATGTCGGTGCTTGTAGGACGTGCTTTGCCCGATATTCGTGACGGATTCAAGCCGGTTCACCGCCGTATTCTTTATACTATGTATGAAAACGGATTGACTCCCGATAAGGCCTACCGTAAGTGTGCTGATACCGTCGGTGCAGTTTTGGGTCGTTATCATCCGCACGGTGATGCATCTGTTTATGATGCAATGGTCCGTATGGCACAGGATTTCTCTTTAAGATATCCGTTGATTGACGGTCACGGTAACTTCGGTAATATCGACGGCTTCCCTGCCGCTGCCTACCGTTATACCGAATCAAGAATGAACCGTTTGTCACTGCATATGCTTGACGATATTGAAAAGGAAACGGTTGATTTTGTACCGAACTATGACGACCGTCTGCCTGAGCCGACTGTTTTGCCGGTAAGGTTTCCGCAGTTACTTGTAAACGGTTCAAGCGGTATCGCATTCGGTATGGCTACCGAAATTCCGCCTCACAATTTAGGTGAGGTTATCGACGCTATGTGCTGTCTTATTGATAATCCCGAAGCCGAGCTATCCGAGCTTTGTGAGTTTATTAAGGGACCTGATTTTCCGACCGGCGGTATAATTATGGGCAGAAGCGGTATCCGTGCCGCTTACGCTACCGGTAAGGGAAGAATTATCGTTCGCGGTAAGACCGAAATTGAAGAACTGAATAACGGTAAGTTCAGGATTGTCATTACCGAAATTCCCTATAAGGTCAGAAAAGAGGCTCTTGTTAAGAAAATTTACGATTTGGCCGCCGAAAAGAGAATTGAAGGTATTGACGATGTTGTTGACTATTCTTCTAAGCGTGACGGCGGTATCAGAATAGTTGTAGATGTTAAAAAGGACGCAAATCCGCAGGTAGTTCTGAATAAAATTTTCTCCTATACCGACTTACAGACAACCTTCGGTGCAAATTTAATTGCTATTGTTAACGGAAAACCGCAGATTTTAACACTTAAGGAGATGTTGCAGAATAACATCGACTTCCAGTGTGAAATTGTCGAGCGTAAGACCCGTTTTGAAATGAAAAAGGCTCAGGAAAGGGCACATATTTTAGAGGCGCTGAAAAAAGCTCTCGATTTCATTGACGAGGTTATTGCAATTATCCGTTCAAGTGCCGACGTTAACACTGCAAAGCTCAACCTTTGTGAGCGTTTTGATTTTGACGATATTCAGGCTACTGCGATAGTTCAAATGCAGTTAGGTAAGCTTGCCAATTTGGAAAAGCAGAAAATTTTGGATGAGTTAGATGAAAAGCTTGCATTTATTAAGGATTGTATGGATATTTTAGCCTCAAAGGCTCGAATCCTTGATATTGTCAAGACTCATTCACTTAATCTTCGTGACCGATTTGCCGATGAACGCCGTACCGAAATCAGTGACGTTGCAGGTGAGGTCGATATTGAGGATTTGATTCCCAATGAGGAATGTATTTTGACCAAGACGGTTGAGGGTTATATCAAACGTCTGCCGAGTGACACCTATTCGACTCAGCACAGAGGCGGTAAGGGTATAACCGGAATGACTACCCGCGAGGGTGATATTGTCGAAAATATGTTTACCTGTTCCTCGCACGATTATGTGCTGATGTTCAGTAATCTGGGAAGACTGTATCGCATTAAGGCCTACGAAATTCCTGAGGGAAGCCGTACCGCAAAGGGTATGAATCTTATCAACATTTTACCGCTTATGCCGGGTGAAAAGATTATTAATATCCTGCCTCTTGACAATAAAATTGACCTTGATAATCCGTTCTATGTATGTATGATTACCAAAAACGGTACTATTAAGCGTACATCAATTGAGGCGTTTAAGAATGTCCGCAAAACCGGTATTATTGCCATTAATATTGATGAAAATGACGAGCTTGCCTATGTGTGCCGAACAAAGGGTGACGAGGAATTGATGGTTGCTACCAAGAAAGGCTTCTCGATTAGATTTAATGAAAATCAGGCTCGTGAAATGGGAAGAACTGCAAGAGGTGTACGTGCAATCCGGCTTCGTGAGGGTGACGAGGTTATCGGTATGCTGGTATGTAAAGAGGGCAAGGAGATGCTGACCGTTACCGAAACCGGTTATGGCAGAATTTCAAGCTTTGACGATTACCGTATCCAGACCCGCGGCGGTAAGGGCTTGACCAACTACCGCACCCAAAAGTACGGTGATGTTGCCGAAATAATTGCAGTAGATAATAATGACGATATTATAATGATTACCTCGAGTGGTATCATTATCCGTATCCCGGTTGAGGAAATCAGCCGATTTGCACGTCCTGCAAAGGGTGTAAGGGTAATGAGGGTCAAAACCGAGCAGGGTGAAAGAATTTTGTCGATTGCGACCGCCACCCACGACAGTGAGGAGGTTACCGACCATCCGGAGGAGGCTGAGGCTGATGCAGGTGATGTCGGCACACCTGATGAGGTTGACGATACCGACGACATTGTTGAAACCGAAACCCTTGAGGAAACCGAAGAATAATTAAAAGCAAATAAAAAAACAAAACCGCAGTGAAAACTGCGGTTTTTGTATTGGTAAACGAAAAATTATTTTTCCTTAATATTCTCTAAAGCAACACGTACTGCTTCAATAACAAATGCGGAAAAATTACAGTTTCTTCCTTTGATTGCATTTTCAACGGATTGGATAACATCATTTGGAAAACGGATAGTTTTGCTTGTTGTTGCAGGTACGTTGGGAATTTTAAATTCTTTCATACAATCACTCCGTAATACGTTCTAAAATGGTTAGATTTTCATTTATTGAATTTCCGGAACCTCGGGATAATTGCCGTTGATTATATTTTCCAAATCTACACTTGTCTCTTCCTTTGCGGTCGAGAACACAATCTGAGTTTGTGTGCTTCCAAAGGTTTGAAGCTGCCCGATAAAAATATCAAGAGCTTCGGTACTCTGAAAAGCCACCTTAATAAGCATAGAATAGTGGCCGGTAACGCAATTGCATTCCAAAACATTTGGGTGCTCCTTAACAAAGGGGTAGAAAATTGCTTTTTGCGCCGGCTGAACCTCTAGGTTGATAAAGGCAGTTATGGGATATCCTAAAAGCTTGTGGTCAACCTTGACACTGTATCCACTGATGATTCCGCTTTTCTCCAAGCGTTCAAGACGCGCTGCAGTAGCAGGCGAAGACAAAAACACCTTTTCTGCCAACTGCTTTAAGGGCATACGGGCATTTTCTTGTAAAAGTGTAATCAAACGGTAATCAATTTTATCCATATAAATCCCCTTCTTGTAAAATATATTATTTGGTGTTATAATAGTAAAAACCCATCATAACAAAATTATAAAGTGATAGTTTAATTTTGTCAAGCGCGCGTTTAATTTAAGTCAAAAAATACATATAATTTCTTAATTATATTAGTTGGTGATATAATGATTAACATTGAAAATTCGTGTTGTTTTACGGGCTACCGACCCGATAAGTTCGGTTTCCCGTTTTCGGTTGATAACGAACAGTACTGCATACTTGTACGCAGGCTTTATACCGGCATTGCCGATATGCTTGAAAAAGGGTGCACTGTCTTTTACACCGGAATGGCAATGGGCTTTGATATTTTAGCTGCCGAGCACGTTTTAACTCTAAAGCTGGCACGGCATGATATAAAACTGATAGCAGTAGTGCCTTTTTATGGTCAGGAAAACGCCTGGAGTAATGAATGGAAAGAACGGTACTACGACACATTAAACCAATGTGATGAGGTTATAACCTTAAGTGACTGCTATCACAGAAATGTATTCTCAGACCGCAACCGATATATGGTTGACCGAAGCCGATTTGTTTTGACATATTTCGACGGAAAACCGGGCGGCACCCGAAACACACTGCAATATGCTAGCAAATGCGGTCGTCAGATATTAAATATTTACGAAACCGACCCGGTCGGTGAGCAGAACGCGCGTTTTAAGGCGAAGCTTATTCTTATCCCTCCGGGTGAGGATTTACCGTGATTTCAGTAATATAAATCTCAGAAAACCTCATAAAACTTAAAGGTTAAGGCAACTCTACTGTCGGTAGAGTTGCCTTAATTTCTTTTAGAAGCCGAATTTAGAGTTGTAGGTTGAAGTGTAGATTAAAAACAAATATAATTATCGTGTAAAACAATAATGCATTTGAATTGAGGAGAAACAATGGAGAATATAAACCGAAAATATAAAATCGTGGCAGACTCGTCAGCCGATATTTTAAAGCTTGAAAACGTTGAGTTTTCTTCGGCACCGCTTAAAATCATCACCGATGAAAAGGAATTTACAGATAATGAGTTGTTGGACGTCGAGGAGATGGTTACCTATCTGAAAAGCTACAAGGGACGCTCAAGCTCATCCTGTCCTAATCCCGACGAATGGCTTAAAGCATTTGGTGATGCTGAATATATTTTTGGCGTAACCATTTCGAGCGGACTTTCAGGCAGCTTCACTGCCGCAAAGGTTGCTAAGGATATTTACGAGTCCGAGCATCCCGGTCGCAGGGTGTTCCTCATAGACTCGCTTTCGGCAGGCCCTGAGGAGACACTTTTGGTTGAAAAACTCGAGGAGCTGATTTCGTCCGGTCTCGAGTTCGACGAAATTTGCGAAGAAATGACACAATACCAAAAAACGACCAAAATAAGATTTATGCTGCAATCATTAACCAATTTTGCCAATAACGGACGTGTCAACGGTGCAGTTGCAAGAATTGCGGGAATTTTAGGAATTTGTATGGTTGGTACCGCAAGTGCTGAGGGCACGCTTGAGCTGACTAACAAGTGCCGGGGTGTTGATAAATCAATTGCCGAGATTGTAGGTTACCTAAAAAGGGATGGCTTAAAAAAAGGCAAGGTCCGTATAGCCCACTGCTTTAATTCGGATGGTGCACAAAAATTAAAGACCGCAATAATGAACGAGTTTTCAGATATTGACATAAAGGTTTACAATACCAGAGGACTGTGCAGCTTTTACGCTGAAACAGGCGGATTGTTGATTGGTTATGAAATGGTTTAAAAACACATCCTTTGGGTTTGCTTGTTGAGTACATTCGGTTATAGCAGGATACTTTTATAAAAAATTATAATATGCTAAAACAAAACCAGCCGGTGATTAGCTTCCGCCGGCTGGTTTCCTTATATAGCATTGTAATGAAAAAGGTTTATGATTATTTTCTGTTTTCAGGCAGATAGTCTTCATAGAAGATAGGCTCATATCCGTTTTCTGTCATTTTCTTGATTGCAGTTTCTGTTTTCTCTGCATAGTTACACTGATAGTAATTATATCCGGGATAGAAATACTGTTCATGTGTTCCGATACCAACATGAATAAGATTTTTGGAAATTGCAAGGTCAAGAATACGTTCAATCTCCGGTATTGAATTCGAGTTGAGTATAAGACCGTCTGAGTTGAAGTCTACATAGTGACAATCAAGCTCTTCACAGTAGAAAAGTCTTGCTTCGCCTCTGGTGACCTCGTGCTCTGCTGTTGTCATATGGTTAAAGCCCTTGATATCTGCAACAGGCTCACGTCCTAAATCATGAACCTTTCCGAACAACCAAGTAGTTTCCTCTGTACGGTTTTGCAACATACGCTCGCACATTTCAGGCCTAAGTTTTGACAGATCATAATCCCGCGGCAATTCTTCTCCAACGGTTGTACCGATAATCTTTACACCGCAATCAACCAGTGCCTGGCATGCGGCACGGCTTGCCGGAACCCAATGGATATTGGTTGAGCTTGTGAAGGTTTCTTCACCTGCAAAACGAATAATTTCATCTCTTACGAAGGTGTAGTCTTCCTTCATTTGTTCATAAGTAGCATCGATATAAGGGTACATAGGCCTCTCTTTTTTTGCGTGGAAGGCAAGCTTCAGCCAATCGGAGTTTGCAATCCACTCATCACGGTATGTATCGGGGGTCTGGTCAATCGTGAAAGGCTTAGGTGTACCATGACTGTAAACAGTCTCAGCAAAGCAGTTGAGCTGTACCTTCATGCCGTAACGCTCATGAAGATCTTTCAACATTGCAAGGAACGGATGATCAAAAAGATGCTTAGGCGGTTTCTGACAAAGGTCACGTAATAGGAAAATAACGTCGTCAATATAGAAATAATAGGTCTTTCTCACAATAGTTCCTCTTTAATACGTTTTTTGCAACATAGAGCCGATTTTTATCGGCATTGGATCATTATTATAAAGCACAAGGGAGAAGCTGGTTTCTTACGCGGCCCACTCCCTCGTGTTGTTTTTCAATTTTGTTTATCTGTTATTGATAATCTTGGTCAACTCAACAGGGTCAACAATCTTGCCATCCTTATAAACACGCATATTGCCCGAAGCAATTTCGTCGATAAGAATAACCTCGCCGTTGTTGTAGCCAAACTCAAACTTAACATCCCAAAGGTCTAGACCTAAGGTTTTAAGGTCGTCGGCAACGATTTTGGTAATCTTCAAGGTCTGGTCCTTCATAGACTGGAACATCTCGGGAGTCATAACACCCAATGCGGCCAAGCCCTCGCCGGTTACAAGCGGGTCACCCTTTTCGTCGTTTTTGAAGGTGCACTCAACATAGCCGCCCTCTAAAACTGTGCCGTCCTTAATATACTCGCCGTAGCGGCGGATAAAGCTGCCGGTAGCAACAAGTCGGCAGATAACCTCAAGACCGTTACCGCCCTGAGCCTTACCGAAACACTCTGCAGGAAGAACCTCCATAGTTGCATTTTCAATGTCGGCGCTTACATAATGAGTTTTGATTCCGGCCTTTTTGAGCAGCTCGAAATAGTAAACCGAGGTCTGCAAATTAGCCTTGCCGATACCGTCGATGGTAAGACCTACCGAGTTCTCGCCTGGATCAAAAACGCCGTCCTTACCGGTGCAATCGTCCTTAAACTTCAACAGCACATTGCCGTTTTCAAGCTCGTAAACGTCTTTTGTTTTGCCTTCATAAAGTTTTTTCATAAAAATTCCCCTTTATTAAGAATAGAATAAGGATTTATATATTAACCGCGTCGGTTAAAATCAAAACAGAATTTTACTCTTCGTTGTCAGCGTTATCGAATTTTTTACATCCCTTACAGCCTTTTAAAACATTGACATCATCACGGTGAACCGTTATCGGCATACCGTCCGAGCCGTCCAGTTTAACCTTTAATTTTCCGGTCAAAAGGCTCACGTCAACAACGGTACCTTTACCCTCGGGCGTGTCAACGTAGCTACCGCTTTTGGGTGTGATTTTTCCTAAATGCTCATAAGCACTCTGCTCATACTTTAAGCAGCACATCAGCCTTCCGCAGGTGCCCGAAATCTTGGCCGGATTCAAAGACAAGCCTTGCTCCTTAGCCATTTTAATTGAAACCGGCTGAAATTCATTCAAAAATCTTGAGCAACAAAAGGGTTGTCCGCAAATGCCCAGACCACACATCATTTTAGCCTCGTCACGAACGCCGATCTGACGCAATTCGATACGGGTGTGGAACTGACCGGCTAAATCCTTTACCAGCTCTCTGAAATCAATTCGTCCGTCTGCGGTGAAGAAGAAAAGGATTTTGGATGCGTCAAAGGTAACCTCAACATCAACCAGCTTCATTTCCAAGCCGCGTTCGGCAATTTTTTTCTCACAAAACTCAAAAGCAACCGATTCCTTTTTGCGGTTTTCGTGCATTTTCTTAAGGTCTTCCTCAGTAGCAGGTCGAACAACCTCCTTCAGCTGACCGACAATACTCGAATCAGGCACGTTGTGGTTTTCGCTTGCAACCTCACCGCACTCGGTACCTCTTGAGGTGGTGACAATAACATATGAGCCTGCCGAAAACTTTCTTCCTGCAGGGCTGAAAGAATATATTCTTCCGTCAGAACGGAACTTAACTCCGATTACTTCAACCATTTAGCTACTCCTTATATATAATGGAAAACAAAAATCTCCCACGACTTAACATTTTACCACAAAATGCATTGAATTTCAATATTATATAATTTACAAATCTGAAAAAATTTGGGCGCACAAAGCGGTACAATTAAGTGAAATTGACAATGGTTGACCGACATGGCGGCGAATCGAGGCTTCAAGATTTTCGGTAAGGCGCAAAACCCTTGAAGCACGCGCAACCGAAAGCCTGCCCTTTTCTAATGCCAAAAGCTTGCATTCCTCTTGAGCGGCAAGCCTTAGCTCGGCTAAAAATGAGTTAAAACCCAAGCGGTCTTTTTCAAAGGGTTTCAGGATTTTAAGTGCACAAATTCGGTCGTTTTGCCTTACGGCCTCCATAAAATCTGCCGCAGCCTTGACCGATTTCGCAGCCTCACCTGACAGTATTTTCATAGCCCTTCCGATGTTGCCGTGTGCCGAATCCAAAGCCTCTCTTATGTCATCTAAAGGTTTGTCGGTTTTTGCAAGAATGCAGTCGACGGCATCGTCTGAATCAGGATTTTGCATAGTCAAGGTCACACAACGGCTCCTGACGGTCGGTAAAAGTGAGGCAGCGTTCTGGCAAACCAATATAAAAACCATAAACCGAGGCGGCTCCTCAAGTACCTTCAGAAAGGCGTTTTGAGCCGACTCGTTCATCTTGTCGCAGTCCAACAAAATGTTCACCTTACGCTTGGCCTCAATCGGCATAATATAGGCGTTTTCACGAATTTCCCTAACAGTGCTTACCTTAAATGTGGCGCCCTCGGGACCGTAGGTAAGTGCATCACAGTGGCCGTCCTTGTTCACCAAATCGCAAATTCGGCATTTGCCGCAGGGTACGTCACTGTCGGACTCACAAAGTGCCGCGGCTGTAATGATTTTTGCCAAGGTACGCCGACCCGAGCCTTCCTCACCTTCGATGATAAAGGCGTGAGGGAAGCGACCGCTTGTGACTATGCTTTTTAAGGTTTGCTTTATTTCGGCGTTGCCATAAAGTTGATTTAGCATTTTACCCTCCGAAAATGTGAATTTTATAAAAATCGTGCAGGAAATTTAATACTAATCATTTAAAAGATAAAGACACTTCAAAAAAAGAAGTGTCTTTATTGGTGGAGACGAAGAGGTTCGAACTCTCGACCTTACGGATGCGAACCGTACGCTCTCCCAGCTGAGCTACGCCCCCGAAATTTAAACACTTCGTCAGCCTGATGCTTTCAGTCGTCCCGTCCCTGCATACCCGACCAAAGGAAGATGATTATCTGTGCAGGTACACCGACGATAAACAAAAGCCAAAGTCTGAGGCTGAAAAAGGTTATGAATAGTGAGCCTAAGGTTGACCAAAGCAGTGTTGAAATAATAAAATAATTCCGGCGGGGATTGAACCAAATCGAGTTGAAAATCAACCAAACCAAGAGGCTTACCGGAACTGCAAACACAAAGGCAAGCCAATGTGAGGAAAGACTGGTTACGGTGTCCAAAATAAAGAAAACCACGCTTGCTACCAAAAAAACCAGCATAACGCTCATTGCGGTAATAAGTGCACGTTGGCGGAACTTTTTACGGTTGACAGCCGCTTTTTTTACGGTCTCTTTTTGGTGGTCGCTTTCTAAAAGGTAATCCACCGATACATTGAAAATACCGGCAACCTCTTTTAAAACGGAAACATCGGGCAACGACTCACCCCGTTCCCATTTGGAAACCGCCTTGTCGGAATAATTCAGGCTCTCAGCAAGCTGAGCCTGAGTCAATCCGTTTTCCTTACGCAGGTTAACAATATTTTCGGCAATTATCGATTTTAAGTCCTTCATTTTGTCACCCAATTTCAAAAAAGCTTCTCTACTGCTTTGATTCACAACACCATTATAACACATTATTTTGACCATTGCAAGCCTTGATTTTAACGGGATTCTACTAACGGTAGAGATGACAAAATTCGACTCTATCGCAGTAGATTTAAGAGTATACCGTAAATTTCAAAGAGTTCAGTGACTGTAAACAGGATTTGGTGTATTATAATAGCGTTGAAAAATTTTCGTCATAAGGAGTTTTAGCGTTTATGAACAATTATGTGATTTTTACCGATTCGGCCTGCGATTTGGGACCGAAGCATTTAGAAGAAATAGGTGTAAAGTATTTAAATCTCACCCTGGTTTATGACGGTGACGGTAAAGAGTATAAAAATGATGAAATCAAGCCGAAGGAATTTTACGATAAAATGCGTAACGGAGCAATGGCTAAGACCTCGGCTGCAAATTCCGACTCCTTCTGCAAGGCATTTCGCGAGGAGCTGAAAAAAGGCAACGATATTTTATATATCGGTTTTTCGTCCGGACTCAGCACCACCTATAATTCGGGCCGTTTGGCGTGCGAGGAGCTTAAAGAAGAGTTTCCCGACAGAAAGCTGATTGCCGTCGATACACTCTCTGCCTCGGCAGGCTTCGGTATGCTTTTGGATTTGGCGGTCAAGGAGAAAAATAAGGGTGCCGATATTGAAGAGGTCGCGAAATTCGTAGAGGAAACACGTTTCAAGCAGTGCCACTGGTTTACCGTTGACGATTTGGTATACCTGAAGCGTGGGGGCAGAGTAAGTCCCACTGTTGCCTTTGTCGGCGGACTTTTAGGCATAAAACCGGTGCTTCATATGGATAACGAGGGTCATTTGATTAACGTCACCAAGGTTCGCGGACGCAACGCCGCCATTCAGGCTCTTGCCGATAAATTCGGCGAGCTTGCAATAGATAAAACCGCAGGTCCCGTCTATATTTGCCACGGTGACTGTGAGGACGACGCTGTTGCTTTGGCAAAAATCATAAAGGAAACCTACGGCGTAGAGGTTGAATGTACCGTTTACACCGGTCCGGTTATCGGTGCACATTCCGGTCCCGGAACACTGGCTCTCTTCTTTATCGGAAAGGAAAGGTAAAATGACAAGAACCAAGCTATCTGACCGTTCACTTCCCGATTACACCCGGGGTGAAGAGTTGTTTAATATGATTTCGCATATTACGGGCGGTGCCTTTGGAATTGTTGCGCTTGTACTTTGTATTGTGGTGTCGGCACTGAAAGGTGACTCTTTCGGAGTGGTGGGCAGTGCGATTTACGGCGGCTCAATGGTGCTTTTGTATACCGTTTCAAGCGTGTATCACGGGCTTAATGTCAATATGGGCAAAAGGGTGATGCAGGTTATTGACCACTGCACAATTTATCTGCTCATAGCAGGGACATATACACCGATTTTACTGACGGCAATACTTAAAGAAAGTCAGGTAACGGCATGGGTACTGTTCGGTGTCGAATGGGGCTTGGCGGCCTTGGCAGCCACCTTGACGGCAATCGACCTTAAAAAATACTCAAAATTTTCAATGATTTGCTATATCGGAATGGGTTGGGGTATCGTTTTTGCGGCAAAAACCGTCATAAAGGCAGTGCCGATGGCGGGAATAATGCTTCTGCTTTTGGGCGGAGTGTCCTATACTGTCGGTGCGGTAATTTATGCACTCGGCAAAAAGCACCGTTATATGCATTCAGTTTTCCACCTGTTTGTGGTCTTGGGAAGTATCCTGCAATTTTTCAGTATTATATTTTATATACTGTGATGATTTAGAAATAACTAAAAATACCGAGCTTGAATCTAAAAATTCAAGCTCGGTTATTTTTTAAGTAAATCCCGACGGGTCTCGTAGTCGGGCATATGTTTTTTCACTAAATTCCAAAACTGCTTGCTGTGGTTGTGGTGCTTTGTATGCGCAAGCTCGTGTAGGACAACGTAATCAATAACCTCAATAGAATGAAGCATTAGCAAATATGAAAAGCTGATTGAATTTTTACCGCTGCAGCTGCCGTATCTCGTCTTAGCCGAGGTAATTGTAATACCGGTGCAGTAAAGTCCGGTTTTTTGGCTCCAAAATTTCACACGCTCGGGCAAAATTTCCTTAGCCTTTGATTTTAATTCTCTGATTTCATCCATTGTCGGCTCGGGGTAGAGTTCGCGCCGTTTTTCCTGCTTTTTAAGGGCTTTTTCTATCCAACCGGTATGCGAATTTACAAATTCAACAACGGTTTTATCGGCAACCGACCTCGGTGCGCGTACCAGAACCTCACCCTTTAAGGTGACCTCGAGTGCCAGTGTTCTTCGGTCGGAGCGTATGATTCTATAATCCATTTTAAGCCTTAGCCTTTTCTTTTTGTTTGAAGACCTTTTCGAAAACCCGGTCGGCAAACGGAGTTTCGACAATCAATATTGCCGTCATCATCAGAGCACAGCCTATCCACTCACGAGAGGTAGGCAGTTTTCCGAAGAAAATGCAGGCAGAAAGCATTGAAAAGACCGATTCCAAGCTCATAACAAGGCTTGCAATGTTGGTTTCGCAGTAGAGTTGACCGATAATCTGCAGGGTATAGGCAACGCCGGAGGACAATATACCGCAGTAAAGCACCGGTATAATTGACGAGGTGAGATTAGAGGCAGTAAGACAATCCCTCTCAAAAATCAGCATTAAAATTCCCGAAATAACACCTGCAACCAAAAACTGTACCGAGGACAGTGCAATGGCATCGGCTTTGGTGACAAAACGGTCGATAACAAGAATATGTCCTGAAAACGCAACGGCACAAAGCAGTAGTACAATATCACCGGTTGAAACGGTAAAGCCCTGCTTCACGCTGATAAAATACAGTCCGAAAATGCTGATTAAAACTGAAATGACAATTGAAAACCGAAGTTTTTTGCCCATAAATACCGAAATCAACGGCACAAAAATGATATACATTGCAGTGATAAAGCCGGCCTTACCCGAATCACCCTCACTAAGCTCGGCATTAAACATAATTCCGAACTGCTGAAGATTGGCGGCGACGGCCAAGGCGGTTCCGCAAAGCACACCGCCGATAATTAACGGCTTTGACAGGATTTTTATATTTTTACCGGTGGACTTTTCTTTTTTTGACTTAAAAATGAAAATCAGCGGTATTAAAACGACGCAGCCGACAAACGACCTTAAGCAGTTCAAGGTAAAAGAGCCGATATATTTTGCGGCAACCTCTTGAGCAACAAAGGTGCTTCCCCAGAGAATAGTGGCAATACTTAAAAGCAGACTGCCCTTTAAATTGTTGTTCATACTATGTATATTTTCCTTATTTTAAAAAGTTTTTCAATGCCGAAGTGTCAAGCTTATCTTTAGAGTAGAAAAATTCGGCAAGCTCGCCGGCAATTTTCAGAACCCCACCCTCAACATCACTTTCAATATTCATCGGCATAACGGGGTCGTGGACCGAAAGCCGCAGTAAAAACCAGCCGTCGCCGACGCTTACTCTAAGACCCTCGTGGTTGTCGTCGGCAATAGTGTAGCCGGAATTTTTCAGGCACCAGCTTTCCAAATCGGCAATAACACCTTCGCCGTATGAACGGAAATCCTCAGCGGTAATATTAAAACGAAGCTCCTGGGCTTCTTTTGGCATTTTAAGGTCATCGGTCAAATCAGCAATACTCTTATTTTCTAGGCCCAGCTTTGCCATTTTGATTATAATTTTGGTCACCAAATATGCGCCGTCGTCAAGAAAATAGTTTTCCTTTAAAGCGGCGTGACCTGAGGTTTCAATAGCTAACGGAGCGTTAACGCCTTCATTGCAGAGTCTGATAGCCTCGTTAATGACGTTTTTGTAGCCGCGCTTAAAGCGGTGATGCTTGCCGCCGAGATTGTTTTCGATAAAATCTTTGAGTCCTGCCGAGGTCACACTGTCGGTAACAACGGTCGAGCCTGGCTCTTTTTCAAGGGCAATTGCCGCCGCGAGAGCAACAAGTCGGTTACGGTTGATTTCAGTTCCGGTAGAGTCAACACAACCGGCACGGTCAACGTCGGTGTCGAAGATAACACCCAAATCGGCCTTAGAGGAAAGAACGGCATTGCAAATGCTTTCCATAGCCTTTGCATTTTCGGGGTTGGGAATGTGGTTGGGGAACATTCCGTCAGGTTCAAGATAAACACTGCCCGAAACATCAGCGCCAAGTGCCTTCAGCACCTTATCGGCATAAAAGCCGCCTGCACCGTTACCTGCATCAACAACAATATGATAATTTTTAAGCGGCAGGTCGGCTTCGGTTACGCCCAATTCACTGCAAATAATTCCTCTTAAAATTTCTGCATATTCAGTCATAAAATCGGTTTTTTCGACAGTGCCCTTCGCGGTAGCAGGTGACTTTAGCTCATTGTTGGCATTTTCTATAATTTCGGCAATATCACTGCTGTCCAAGCCGCCCGAGGGCAAAAAGAACTTCAATCCGTTGCGGTCGGCAGGGTGGTGGCTTGCGGTAATCTGTACTGCACCGTCACAGCCTCTCTTAACGGTGGTCATAAACATTGCAGGGGTTGACGATAATCCGCAATCCAAAACCCTGACGCCTGCTAAAACAAATGCCTCAATAACCTTTTGCTTGATTTTTTCGGCGGTAATTCTTGAGTCGTGTCCGACCGAAACGGTCAGGTCAGAACTCGGCTTTCCGCTTTTTTTCGACAAAAAAAGCACAAAAGCGGCAGTAATATCGAAAACTGCCTCATCAGTAAGGTTTACGGTATTGCCGAAAATATCCGAGGCAAAGCCTCTGACGTCCGAGCCGGATTTGAGTTCCTTGTAGTTTTTCATTATTTATTCTCCTTTAGTCAGCCTCATCCGAACAAGAGGTCGGCACCGTAAAAGCCAATTGCTATAAGCATTAGTGCCGCCAATGTCCACACCAGCGATTTCAAAAAGATTTTGCCGGTAGAATAGGCGCTTTTTTCTTCATTTTCAGTTTTTTCCTGATATTTTTCCTGCATTTTAACACCTCGTTTCAGCTTTATTTTTGCCAAAACGAACATTAAAAATACAAAATCTTTAAAGTCCAAGCACTAACCTGAGTTTAAAAAATATAATGGATTAAAGCTTAGGAGGTGCTTTATGACGGTAACGGTAATCGACGGTCAGCTTAAGGTAACATTGACCGATACGGAAACGGTGAAATATAACATTGACCTTGTGTTTTTCGAAAAAGATTCGAAGGAGTCAGCCGATTCTCTGGTTAAGCTTTTAAAGCGCGCCGCAAAAACAGTCGGCTTTAATACGGCGGCCGAAGTTTTTGAAATAGAAATTTACCCCGTATTCAGCGGCGGATGTGAAATCTATTTTATACCGAAAACGCAAAAGGCCACTTTTGTCAAGGCAACCGCTAAAGGCTATACCGCCTTTGAATTTCAAACAACGGAAGCCTTGCTTTCAGCCTGCGAGCTTTTGTACCGCAATGAAGCAACCCGATATTTAGCGTCGGATATTTACAAATACCAGGATAAATACCGACTGTTTGTGAAAAATATCAGTTCTGATTTAAAACGACAAATCACAAGAGAGTTTGCCGACGGCAGTATACAGTCAAGGCTCGAGCGTTCGAAAACACTGGAATACGGCAAGCCGATTGCCTTAAAAAATGCTATATATATTGTAGGCTCGGCAATGTGTAAGGAATAGCAGAAACCTGTCGATTATGCTTAGAATGACATATATTCGTTAGCCTTTGCCTTAAGGTCGTCTGCCTTAAAAAGAGCACTGCCGACAACCAAAACATCGGCACCGGCTTCAACACATAGTTTGCCGGTTTCCTCGTTGACACCGCCGTCAACCTCTAACAAAAGGTTCAACCCGAGGCGGTCGCGTTCGGCACGTAAGGCTGAAAGCTTATCCAAAGCCGAGGGCATAAAGCTTTGACCGCCGAAGCCGGGTTCAACCGACATAACCAAAACCATATCGCATTTTGGTAAAAATTCAAAAATTTCCTCAGCGGCAGTTTTCGGCTTT
>JAEIGA010006593.1_pt1 | contig 17693 bp, 15 predicted proteins | sample 9270691 | NCBI WGS metagenome assembly JAEIGA01 (sample SAMN17057246, study PRJNA624740) | gut metagenome | biome: biome; isolation source: fecal sample | host: Bos grunniens | place: China: Xizang | collected 2019 | reverse complement strand
ATTAAGCAGCAGCTAAAACTGTTTTATTATTGTCAGTTATTTTTAAGTTGTGACTTTTATAGTGGTGCCACTCCACTGCTCGCTTATCTGGGTTCAAAATCCCCGTCGAAATCCTTTCATCCCCATATGTTTCGCTTTGCTCAAGTGAAGAGTGAATAGTGAAGAATTAAGGGGACACTACGCGTCCGATTTTATATTCAATTTTCAAATTTTTTCGCGTAGTGAGCGTTCTATATTTCTTTGTGCATCTTTCTTTGCAGCATCTTCTCGTTTATCGTAAAGTTTTTTACCTTTACAAAGTCCGATTTGCATTTTTGCTCTGCCTTGGGAATTAAAGTATATGGAAAGTGGAATTAAAGCACAGCCTTGCTGTTTAACCTCGCCCATAAGTCGCATAATTTCTTTTTTGTGCATTAAAAGACGCTTTGGTCTTAATGGGTCACGGTTAAAACGGTTACCATGGTCATAAGGTGAAATGTGTACGCCGTTTGCGAGCATCTCACCATCAACAACGTTGCACCACGAATCCTTAAGATTAACTTTACCAAGTCGTAAAGATTTAACCTCAGTACCACAAAGTTCAATTCCTGCTTCATAAGTTTCAAGGATGAAATAATCGTGATATGCTTTTTTATTCTGTGCTACTGTTTTGCTTTCTGCCTTTGGCATAATATTTCATCCTTTCTATCTATGATTTGAAATTACAATTCTCTTCTGCCCTCAAGAGCACGAAGAAGTGTAACATCGTCGGCGTATTCAATATCTGCACCAACAGGAATACCATACGCAAGTCTTGTAACCTTGACTTCAAAAGGGTTCAAAAGCTTGCCTATGTACATAGCGGTTGTGTCGCCCTCTAATGTTGGGTTTGTTGCCATAATAACTTCTTTTATATCACCCTTAGAAACGCGTTCTACAAGAGACTTAATAGTGAGTTGCTCAGGACCTATACCATTCATTGGTGAAATTGTGCCGTGTAATACATGGTAGACACCCTGAAACTCTCTTGTTCTCTCAAGAGCGGGTATGTCTCTCGGGTCTTCTACAACACAAAGAAGAGTGTGGTCACGCGTAACGCTTTCACAAATAGGGCAAAGCTCATTTTCTGTTAAATTGTGACATAACGCACAATGATGTATTTTTGTGTGTGCATCCATTATTGCATCGGCGAATTCCTGAGCTTCATTTTTTGGTAAATCTAAAACATGAAAAGCCATTCTCTGAGCAGTTTTTCTGCCGATTGATGGGATTTTTTGGAATTGCTCTACTAATTTTTCGAGAGCTGCAATATCATAGTTTGCCATATCTTAGAATCCAAAACCAGCTGGAAGACCGAGTCCGCTTGTTACGCCACCCATTTTTTGTTCCATTGTCTCAGATGCTTTTCTTAATGCTTCGTTTGTTGCAGCAACAATCATATCTGAAAGAATTTCAACATCATCAGGGTCAACAACCTCTGGTTTAATGTTAACAGAAAGAATTTCGTGCTTGCCATTTACTTTTACTTCAACGGCACCACCGCCAGAGCAAGCTTCGAATTCACTTTCTTCAACTTCTTGTTGAATACGAGCCATTTCGTTTTGCATATCCTGAATTTTTTTCATCATATTTGCTTGTGAGTTACCGCCTTGGTTAGGAATTCTTGCTTTCATATTATTGTACCGTCCTTTTTGAAAATTTATTCTTCAACAATAAAATCAATTTGCATTTTATTGAGTTTTGCGATTAACACATCAACAGGTTCTGCATTTTCATTTGCGGTAGGCGATTCGCCATCAGTGTATATAGCAGGTCTTAATTTTTCACCTGTTGCTCGTATGATTGCGTCCTGAATTGCTTCAAAATTCATCTTTACTTTAAACAAAGCTGGGAAAGCAGTGTTCTTTGCTTTTATAAAAATTGTATTGCCAGCCCTGAAAGCTTGCGAACCAGCTAAAACAGGATGCAAAGGCTTGTTGATTTTAGAAAGTTGTTCTAAAACATTCTCCCAAGCTGTAAAGGGTTGCGCCTTGTCACTCTCGGTTACGAGCGACATATCAACAGTAGCTCTTGGTAATGTTGGTTCATCAATAATTACTGGTTTAACTGGTGGTTCGGCTGGTTGCGAAACCTCTGGAACCATTGTAGGTTGCGGTTTTTCACTCTGTAAAGGTGTTTCGCTTGACACTTTCTTTGTTTCTGTAACAGGAGGAGCTTCTTCAATAACAGGAGCTTCTTGGGTGATTTCAATATGTTGTGATTGTGAAGTTGTTGGTGTTACAGAAACGCCATTTGCTTTTAACATCATAATTTGTGCTTGTAGCTCATCAATTCTTGCAATTAAAGCGGAATTGTCAGTTGAAAGCTTAGGGGAGCAAAGCCTTATAAGCATAGTTTCCACTTTCGCTCTTTGGTGAGTACTATATTTAAGTTGAGCAGATTCTGTGCAGAGAGTTTCCATTATATAAAGAATAGTGCCATAAGTTAACGAATCAGCTAATTCTCTATAACGATTTAGTTCATCTGGTGTGCAAACAACAAATTCTTCGGGCTTTTTCGTTGTTTTTACAATCATCACATTTCTGAAATGGTTGACTAATTCGCTCACAAGTCTTTCCATATCACAAGAAGAGGTGTGAAGCCTGTCAACAATGTTTAAAACCTCAGAACTGTTTTCTGTTTTTATTGCTTCTGAAATTTCAAAAAGATAATCTCTGCCTAAAAGCCCAGCTGCCTTACTTACAGTTGTAACTGAAATAGCTTCATTAAAGCTTGCACATTGGTCAAGAATTGAGAGAGCATCTCTCAAAGCACCATCAGCAATTCTTGCAATAAGCATTGCTGCATCTTCTGCTAATGAAATGTTTTCATTTTCTGCAACAAGTAAAAGTCTTTTGGAAATATCTTCAGGCGGAATCCTTCTGAAATCAAAACGCTGACATCTTGAAAGAATGGTTGCAGGAAGCATATGAACTTCTGTTGTAGCAAGAATAAAGAGGACATGGCTCGGTGGCTCTTCTAGAGTTTTTAAAAGTGCATTGAAAGCACCACTTGAAAGCATGTGAACCTCGTCTATTATATAAACTCTGTATTTTGCAACAGCTGGAGTGAAGTTCGCTTCTTCTCTTAAATCACGGATGTTATCAACACCATTGTTACTTGCAGCGTCAATTTCGGTAACATCTAAAATTGAACCATCATCAATACCACGACAAACCTCACATTCATTACAGGGGTTGCCGTTTTGTGGATTAAGACAGTTAACTGCTTTTGAGAGTATTTTTGCACAAGTTGTTTTACCTGTACCACGGGAGCCAGTAAAAAGATAGGCGTGAGAAAGCCTGTTAGTAGCTACTTCGTGCATCAATGTTTCTGTAATGTGGCCTTGACCTGAAACATCACTGAAAACCTGAGGACGCCATTTTCGGTATAAAGCCTTATGCAAATTACTCACTCCTTAAACAAAAAAACACTCAACTCGGTCATACGACGAATAGGCGGACTGTGGCGCACAGAACTATCCGCTTAATGCTGCTCGGTTCCCCGCCTGACATGGTTCACGGTGCCCCGTCGCACAGGACCCACTCGTCGCATGACGGAGCTGAGTGTGCTTTAGGTAAGTATTATAACTTATTTAAACTCAAAAATCAATAGAATTTATATGAAAAACGATTGGAAATTATCCTTCGTACTCGTCTTCATTTTCCCAGTTATGCCAAACTGCCTGAATATCGTCATTATCTTCAAACATTTCTAACATTCTGCTCATTTGCTTCATCTGGTCTTGGTCTTCAAGACGAGTGTATGTCTGTGGAATATATGCAACCTCAGCAGAAACAAATTTATAACCTTTTGCTTCGAGATCGCCACTTACAGCACCTAAATCGTTAGGTTCTGTGCGGATTTCAAAGATTTCTTCGTCATCTGTGAGGAAATCTGTTGCACCACATTCAATAGCGTCTTCCATAAGCTTCTCTTCATCAACGCCGTCTTTTTCAACGATTATTACACCAAAGCGGTCAAACATAAACATAACGCAACCAGATGTACCCATATTACCACCGAATTTGTCAAAGTAGTGACGAACATCACCAGCGGTACGGTTACGATTATCTGTAAGAGCTTCAACAACTACTGCGATACCAGCAGGACCGTAGCCCTCGTAAACAATGTTTTCGTAGTTTTCTGTTGAGTTATCGCCAGCAGCCTTTTTAATGATTCTTTCAATATTTTCATTAGGTACATTATTTGCCTTAGCTTTTGCAATAACATCTTTTAATTTTGAGTTACCAGCAGGGTCTGGACCACCCTCGCGAACAGCAACAGCAATTTCTCTACCAATTTTCGTAAAGACTTTAGCTCTCGCTCCGTCTGTTTTTTCTTTTTTTCTTTTAATTGTGCTCCATTTTGAATGTCCTGACATTTATAAAACTCCTTTAAAAAGAAAAATGTAATTTAACTGCAATATATTATCACATAGTTTTCAGTTTGTCAATTGAAACGAGTGTATAGATATGTAAAAATTGGCAATAATAAAGAGGATTTTGGAAACACGAGGAGAAATGTATGAAAAATAATAAAAAAGTATGGAAATATTTAGTGAAATGTGGTAAAATACTCCCTATTAACCTTAGGAGTGATTCTTTGAAATACACATTTGATTTTAAAAATATAGGCGAAGCCACAGAATTCTGCACTGTTAAGGCAGAGGGCTTTAAAACTGCTTGTGCATCTTTGAGCTTTATGATTCCGCTTTCAGAAGATGCATCCCTTTTTGCGTTAATTCCTAATATTCTTACTCGTTCATCTGAAAAATATCCTACCTTAACCATGCTTGAAAAGAAATTAGCAACTCTTTACGGTGCAGAAATAGGTGTAGATGTTTCAAAAATTGGTGAAAATCAAGTTTTGAAGCTTACAGTATGCTCTATTGATGACCGTTTTGCACTTCATAATGAAAGCATTGTTTTTGAGTGTTGCAAAGTTTTATTTGAGCTTGTTTATAAGCCTAAATTCGTTGGCGAATATTTTGATGAAACAGAGGTAGAGAGTGAAAAACGCCTTTTAGCAGAGCAATTGGGTGCTGAAATTAGCGATAAGAGGATTTATGCTAAAAACAGACTTGAAGAAATAATGTGTGAAGAAGAACTCTATGGCATTAATAGATTAGGTACTGTAGAGGATATAAATGCTATAACAAAAGAAAAGCTCACTAAAGCTTATAAAAAGCTTTTAAAAGAGGCGAAGGTACTTCTTTCTGTTAGTGCTAATGGTAGTGTTGAAGCAGAAAATATTAAAAATCTCTTTTTGGAATATGCTGGTGACATTGAACGAGCACCTGTTAAGAATGAAACTCTCTATGTAGAAAAAGCAGAGGATGTTACCTATGTTAAAGAAACTGCTCCTGTTAAACAGGGAAAGCTTGTTTTAGGCTTCAGAATGGGTATGAAAGACCGCGATGATGATTATGCTGCAAAGAGAATTATGTCAGATGTTTTCGGTGGGAACCCTAATTCAAAGCTCTTTAAGGTTGTAAGAGAAGAACTGAGTCTTTGCTATTACTGTTCCTCAAGAATGTTAAGAGCAAAAGGTATTATGCTCGTGCAGAGTGGTATAGAAAGCTTTAACGAAGAAAAAGCTAAAAATGCAATTTTAGACCAGCTTGAAGAAATAAAAAAAGGTAATTTTACAGAAGAAGATTTGGAGGCGTCTAAAAAATCACTGGAAGATGCATTTAAGAGTGTCAGCGATAGTCCAGAAGCGCTTGATTCGTGGTTTACAACTCAGATTGAGCATAGTGAATATTTGTATCCTGAAGATTATATAAATATGTTTAAAGGTGTTACAAAAGAGGATGTTATAAGAGCTGCAAATGATGTTACACTTGATACAGTGTTTATGTTAGCGGGGACAGAAGATGAAGTGGAGGCTTGTGAATAATGGAATATATTAAAAATGATATTTTAGGCGAAGGCTATTATTCAATTGACCACAAGTCAGGGCTTAAAATTTTTGTGTATCCTAAAAAGGATTATGCTCAAACTTATGCTGTATTTGGTACAAAATATGGTTCTATAGATACACGCTTTAAAAGAAGTGATAAAGATGAGTTTATTGAAATCCCTGAGGGCACTGCACATTTCCTTGAGCACAAGCTTTTTGAAAGTGAAGAGCTTGATGCGTTTCAACGATATGCAAAAACTGGTGCTTCTGCAAATGCATACACGAGTTTTGACAGAACTTGTTATCTTTTCACTTGCACAGGTCATTTTAAAGAGAATTTTGAGATTTTGCTTGATTTTGTAAAGCATCCATATTTTACAGAGGAAACTGTACAGAAAGAACAGGGTATTATCGGTCAGGAAATTGATATGTATAAGGATTTGCCTGACTGGGTCTGCCTTTTTAATATGCTTTCGGGTATGTACCACAATCATCCTGTAAAAATTGATATTGCGGGTACAAAACAATCTATTTCACAGATTACTGCAAAAATGCTATTTGATTGTTATGACACTTTCTATAATCTTTCAAATATGGCTCTTGCTGTTGCGGGTAATGTTACACCAGAAGAGGTAGTTGAAATTGCTGACAGACTTTTAGAAAAAGAGGAAAGGGTTACCGTTGAAAGAGCTTTTAAGGATGAGCCAGAAAGCATTATAAATCAATATGTGGAAGAGAAATTAGCTCTCGTGACACCTGTTTTTTGTCTTGGGTATAAAGAAAATCATAAAACACCAGAAAGAACAATAAAAGAAACTATAGGCAAGGCATTGCTTCTTGATATTGTTGCGGGTCAGAGCTCGGATTTATATAAAGAGCTTCTTGATTCTGGTCTTATAAACGATACCTTTTCGACTGAGTATTTTAACGGACACGGCTATGCTTGTCCTATGTTTTCTGGCGAGTCACTTGAGCCGAAAAGGGTGGCAGAGCTTATCCATGAAAGAATAACTGAATATAAAGAAAAAGGCTTCACAAACGAAGAGTTTGAAATTGTAAGAAAGAAGCATTATGGTAAAACTGTAAGAGCTTTTACTGATGTAGATACAATTGCAAATGGTCTTGTTGTTTCTCATTTTGAAAAGGATGACCTTTTTTCAGAGTTTAAAGTTTTACAAGAAATTACACCTGAGTATTGCTATGAATTATTAAAAGAATCTTTTGATAGTGAAAAGGTAGTGCTTTCGGTAGTTATGCCAAAAGATATATAGGAGCTTGTTTTATTATGGTAGAATGGTTTGCAGACTTCTCAAGAGTTACATTTGGTGGTGTTGAGAATGTTTTTGATGTTTCATCCGTTTTTTGTGAGTTTCTCATTAACGGACAGGTATATTCAATTAAGTGGTATGGCGTGATTATTGCTTTCGGCCTTGTTTTAGCTGCACTTTTTGGTGGTAGAATTGCTTATACATGGAAGATGGATTTAAGCAAAATGGTAGATGTCTTAATCTATGGTATGTTCGGCGGAATAATTTGTGCAAGAGCATATTATGTTATTTTTGAATGGGATTATTACAGCCTCCACCCCGAAGAGATTTTTCAAATTTGGCGTGGCGGACTTGCGATTTATGGCGGTATTATAGGTGGTATTATTGCTGCATTTATTACTTGTAAATTAGAAAAGCTTAACTTTTATAATTTACTTGACTGTGCGGGTATGTCGCTTCTTATTGGTCAGGGTATTGGCAGATGGGGTAACTATGCTAATCAAGAGGCGTTTGGCGTTTTTACAAATGGCAATTACGGAATGATGAGTGATAAAGTCATTTCGTACATAGAAGCACACCCTGAACTTTACGGACTTGAGAATGTAGCGGATATTCCAACTTATATTGAAGAAAATAATCTTTTTGTTCATCCTACGTTCTTTTATGAATTCGCTTGGTGTATGTTGGGCGTTTTAGTGCTTTACATTATTACGCGAAAATTCAGAAAATTCAGTGGTCAGACATTCCTTTGCTATGGTATCTGGTATGGTCTTGAAAGAGCAGTGGTAGAGGGTCTTAGAACAGATAGCCTTTATATAGGCAACACTGATTTAAGAGTTTCACAGGTTTTATCTGTAGCAATCGTAGTTGTTTGTGCGGTCATTCTTGTAGTTAAGCTTTTGAGTCTTAGGAAAAAGCCAGCGTTAATTGAGGGTGTTGATTACTTTCCTACTGATGAAAAGCAAGTGAAAAAGGAAAAGAAAAACAAGCCTTTAAAAGAAGAAAAAGATAGTAACGATTTTGCAAAAGAAGATAAAAAGGACGAAGAATAATGGCAATTATTATTGATGGTAAAGAGGTAGCAAGAGAAAAACGAGTGCAAATCAAAAGTCGCGTTGAAGATTTGAAAAAACAGGGCAAATCTGTTGGTCTTGCGGTGATTATAGTTGGTGAAAATCCAGCATCAAGAGTTTATGTTAATAATAAGAAAAAAGGATGTCTTGAGGTTGGTATTGAGTCATTTGAATACGCTTTGCCAGAAAGTACAACGGAGGCAGAGCTTAAAGCACTTGTAGAAAAACTTAATGCTGATGACAGAGTGAATGGTATTTTATGTCAGTTACCTTTGCCAAAGCATATAAATGAGGATGCTGTTATAAATACAATTTCTCCAATGAAAGATGTTGATGCATTCCATCCGGAAAATGTAGGTCATATTATGATAGGTGACTATACATTTTTGCCTTGTACACCTGCTGGGATTATGGAAATGTTAAAGTTTTATAATATTTCAGTATCGGGTAAAAAGTGTGTTGTAATAGGTAGAAGTAATATTGTCGGTAAGCCAATGGCAATGCTCCTTTTAAAAGAAAATGGTACGGTTGAAATCTGTCATTCCAGAACAGAGGATTTGAAGAGTGAGACTCTTTCAGCTGATATTTTAGTAGCTGCTGTTGGTAAAACAAAATTTGTAACAGAAGATATGGTAAAGCCAGGTGCCGTTGTTATAGATGTTGGAATGAATCGTGATGAAGACGGTAAGCTTTGTGGCGATGTGGATTTTATAAATGTTGAGAAAAAGTCATCTTACATTACACCAGTTCCTGGTGGTGTAGGTCCTATGACAATTACAATGCTTCTTGAAAATACAGTTCGTGCAGTAGAAAAATCTGACACTGTGTAACTTACACATAAAATAAAGTAAAAATTTGGTGAAAATTAAACCTTAAAACCCCGTTCAGTTGGTTGCTGATTGCTTGACAACTGAACGGGGTTATTGTATAATATTACAGTATGTAAACTAGTGTAATTATAGTTTGTATTATGCAGAAATTTATGTGAAGGGATGCGTGTTATATGACAGCATTGAAAAAACCTTTGAGTGCCATTTTAGCGTTTCTTTTAGTATTCGCTTTTATGTTTGTCACTCCAATCGTTGCTTTTGCGGAAGACGAGGTAATTGAGTTTTCCAAGGAAGAAATTGAACTTAACAAAAAAAGCGATAACGGCTTTGAGTATGTCAGAACATCTGACGGTTCAGCGGCAATTTTAGTTGGTTATGTAGGAACTGAAACAGAGGTTAAAATTCCATCATCAATCAATAACTTGAAAGTTATCGAAATTGCTGACGAAGCATTTATGAACAACACCAGAATTGTTGAGGTTAAAATGAACTCTAATGTTACCAAAATTGGTGACAGAGCATTTATGGGGTGTACTTCACTTAAAGCGGTTAAGGCGATTAAATCAGTTACAACTTTCGGTGAATCTATTTTTGAAGGTTGTACTTCTTTAGTTGAAGTAGCAATTCCAGATACAGTTGTTAATATTCCTGTTCGTGCTTTTTATGGTTGTTCGTCACTCCTTGATGTTCAATATCACAAAAACTTAAAGAGTGTTTCACCTGATGCATTAACAGGTACTGCGTGGGAAGAAAGTCAGCCAGATGGTGCTTTAGCATTTGGTAGAATTTGTTATGGCTACAAAGGTGACATAACAAACCTTGTAATTCCTGAAGGTGTTTCAATTATTGAACCTTATGCATTTTTAGGTTGTGAACAAATCAAATCAGTAGAATTTGGCCCTGATGTTGAAGAAATCGGTCTTTACGCTTTCCAGAATTGTGTAAATCTCGAAACAATGGTTTGCGATACTGCAGTTTCAATTATCAGAGCTGGTGCATTTAAAGACTGTTCATCACTTAAGGCGGCAGATTTCTCAGAGTGTACAATTTCTACAATTGGTTATGAAAGCTTTTCAGGTTGTACTTCACTTTCACAAGTAAGTCTTCACGAAACACTCAGTGAAATTGGTGAACGCTCATTTGAGGGTACAGCAATTAAAACTATTGAGTTTGGTAAGAATGTGAATTCAATTGGTAAGGATGCCTTCCTTGGAAATAAAGTTCTCGAATCAATTGTTGTAGTTGAAAAGAATAAGGAATTTTCAACTGTTGATGGCGTTCTTTATAATAAAAATGGTAGAAGTTTAATTGTTTATCCTGTTGCTAAAAAAGGTGCATTTACACTTCCACAGGGCGTTGAAGAAATCAGAGAGGGTGCATTTAAAAATGCAACTCTTACAGATTTAACAGTTCCACAAGATTCTGCTCTTAATACAATTAGAAATAATGCGTTTGAAGGCTCAAAAATCACTTCAATATCACTTCCAGAAGCAGTAACAGTAATTAATGCAGAAACATTTAAAAATGCTGATAAGCTCAAATCAATTGAACTCGGTTCTGCAGTTACATATATTGGTAAATCTGCTTTTGAGGGTGCAAAATCTTTAGCAGAAATCAGTCTTCCAGATGCAGTTCGTGATGTTTCAACAAAAGCATTTAAAAATACAGGTCTTGTTACTGTTAATGTTGGTAATGGTGTTGTAAGACTTGGTTCCGAAGCATTTGCTAATAACAAAGCACTTAAAGATGTTGTTTTAGGCGAAAATCTTGAGAAACTTGGTGCAGGTGCATTTATGAATTGTGCGGCACTCTCTAAAATAAATCTTCCTGCGAATGTAAATTCGTTTGATATTACAGTATTTACAGGTTGTAAGGCTCTTAAGAAAATTGCTCTTGCAAATGATAATGCAAATTATAAAGTAGCTGCTGGTGCTATTTACACAGCAGATGGTAAATCACTTGTAGCAGTTGCTAACAATGAACTTAAAGAACTCAAAATTGCAGACGGCACAGAAACAATTGAAGCTAATGCTTTTGATTTAGCTGGTGGCATTGCAGATATTACATTCCCAGAAACACTTAACAATGTAAAAGGCTTTGCTCTTGATGCTACTGCTTGGTATAAGTCACAGGGTGCTGGTGCTATTTATGCTGGTAAAGTTCTTTACAAAGTTACTGGTAATGTTTCAGAAGTTAAAGTTGCTGATGGTACTTTAGCAATTGCTGATATGGCTATAAACAATAAAACTGTAAAAGCAGTTACGATTCCAAACACTGTAAAAACAATTGGTGCAAAAGCATTTATGGATTCTGCGGTTTCAGAAATCGTTATTCCAGAAAGTGTGACAGTAATAGGTAACAATGCATTCCAGAATGTTGCTTCTCTAAAAAAGATTGCACTTTCAAAGAATCTTGTAGAAATGGGCAAGGGTATATTTAAAGATTGTTCAAATCTCCAGTCAATTACAATTCCTGAAACAGTTAAAAATATTCCTGTAGATGCATTCCTTAACTGCTCTTCACTTGGCAAGGTAGTTTTAGGTTCAGTTGAAACAATTGGAAAATTTGCATTCAAGGGTTGTGGGAAACTCATCTCTATTGAACTTCCTGTTACTCTTACAGAGGTTGACCCATTAAGCTTCTATGGTTGTACAGCACTTGAGGCAGTAACTGTTGTTGAGGGTAATGCAAAATTAAAATCAGTTGAGGGTGTTGTTATTTCAGCTGACGAAGAAGGTAACTTTAATACACTTGCTTTATATCCAGCTGGTAAACATGGTGGATATTCAGTTGCTGAGGATATTAAAAATATTGCAGACAGAGCGTTCTATAACTGCGATAACCTTGCAGAAATAACATTCTCAGATAATATTGAAAGAATTGGTGCAGAAAGCTTCCTTGATTGTGATGCGCTTCTCACAGTTACTCTTCCTGCTGGTGCAAGATCAGTTGGCGATTATGCGTTTGCTTCTTGTAACGAACTTCGTGAGTTTGAAGTAAATAGTAACCTTACTGAATATTCAGAAAATGTATTTGATGGTTGCTACTATTTTAATTACGATTTAGTTACTATCAATGTTACAGAAAGTTCAGCAGTATTTATTATTGCGGTTGCAGCAATATTTGTTGTTATCTGTGTTGTATGGTACTTCAGATATCAGAAGAAACAAGTTAAACAGGAACAAGAAATCAAAGAGAAGATTGCTGAAAGAGAGCTTCTTGAGAAGGCTAAGAAGATTAAGGCTGAACAAGAGGCAACAAAAGAATAAACAAGAGTTCTTTTTGTGCAGAGCAAAATCCCGAAACTTTTGAGTTTCGGGATTTTTAGTCATTTTTTTACCCACTCGACGTACCTTTGTACGCCATCGGGGTAAAGAAAATGCCTTCTGCATCAAAAATAATGCTTGTTTATGTACTCAGGCGGTGCATTCTTTTTAAGAAGAATAAAATTATAAACCCGATTGATAATTTTATTTATCAATCGGGTTAAGTGTTTATTATAACTCACCATTTAAAAATGCCTGTTTAAACCAGACGTCTTCAACCTGAAATTCTTTATGGTTAAGATAATTTAATATACCAGCATCGGTGGTGAAATCGAAAACTAACTTGTATGAACACAAGAATTGCTTTTTGTAGCCACCGAATTTTTTGTTTTGCTCATTTGTGCCGTATTTACCATCACCTAAAAGCGGATGACCTAATGAACTCATGTGAGCTCTTATTTGGTGGGTTCTGCCTGTGAGTAATTCAATTTCAACAAGGGAAAGACCATTTTTAGAAGAGAGTACTTTATATTTTGTTGCAATTTCTTTACTGTCTGCTTGTTTTTTATCTGAAATATAAACCTTGTTTTGCTTTTCGTTTTTCTGAAGATAATCTTTTAAAATACCTTCTTTTTGCCTTGGCGTGCCAATAACCACACAAAGATATAATTTGTGAAGCTCACGTTGTTTTAATTTCTCATTGAGAATTCTTAAAGACTCTGCATTTTTTGCGGCAATTATAATGCCTGCTGTGTTTCTGTCAATTCTGTTGACTAAAGCGGGAGTGAAGCTCATTTCACTGTCTGGCAGATACTCTTTCTTTTCGTAAAGATAACGCTTGATTCTTGAAATAGCAGTGTCGTTATATTCTCCCTCGTTAGGGTGAGATAAAAGCCCCTGTGGTTTGTCGCAAAGTAAAATGTTTTCATCCTCATATACAATTTTAAGCGATTTACCTGCAGATAAAAAGTCGTATTTTGGCTCTTTGCTTCCAAAGAATTCATCATTTATATATAGAGAGATGATATCATTTTCCTGTAGCTTATAGCTTATTTCAGCACGTTTGCCGTTTAGCTTGATTCGTTTGCTTCTTATATATTTATACATAAGAGATTGAGGTAAAAGCGGAAATGATTTTGTAAGATATTTGTCGAGTCTTTGACCAGCATCATTCTTTTTTATTGTAAATTCTTTCATCTTTTATCAATTTCCTCTTTTATATCCTTTAATTTTTTTAACCGTCTACTTACCGCAGAACGAGAGAGGGGAGTTGACATCATTTTGCCGAGCTCGTCAATTGATGCTTCTGGATTTTCCAGTCTTAATGTACAAAGTTCTGCTAAATCCTCTGTCATATCGGTTAATTTTATTTTAGATAAAATATGCTCAATAAGCTCAATTTGTGCCATACCAGCTTCTATGGTGCGGCTTAAATTTGCAGCCTCAAAATTGGTGCGTCGGTTAATTTTATTTTTAACCTGCTTCATTGCCTTTGTTTCCATAAGGAAAAAGAATGATTTTGTAGCCCCTATTTTGCCTAAACAGTCCTCAATAGTTTCAGACTCCTTGCAATAAACAAGCTGAGTGTTGTTTCTGACAAGTGTTTTCATATTAAGGTTTATTTCATTTAAGACTGATAAGAATTCAGATGCTAATTTCATTCTGGAAATATTGAATTCAAGGTGATATTCTTTTTCTGGGTTTGTAATATTACCGCAGATTAAAAATGCACCGCGTACAAAAGAAGCGTAGCAACAATTTTCTTCTTCATCTGTGTTTTCAAAATTGGCAAAGTTAATGGAAAGAGAAACCTCTTTCCCTGTATAACCGAAGAATTCAAGGATTTTTTTACGGTCATCCTTGCTATCAATACGCACCTTGTGATTTCCTGCTTTAGAGTAAGCTATAACAGGGGTAATACCTGTCAGTTCTTTTATTAAATCGCAGTAGTGCAGAGCAACACAGTTAAGCTCAGTCATAAAGGTCATTTCAGAAAGTGAAAAAGACCTACTAAAAATAAGCATACCTAAAGCCTCTGCCTTTTTGCAACAGGCAGAGGCGGTTTGCAATTCACATAATTCTTCTTTAATATCCGTTGAGAATGACATAAATTACCTCAAAATTCTGACTTCTGGTGTGAGTGTAACACCTTTTTCTCTTTTTACGGTTTCTGTTATAAAATCCATAAGTTCTAAAATATCGGTTGAAGTGGCGTTGTCGTAATTGATGACAAAACCAGCATGCTTTTCGCTGACTCTGGCACCACCAATCTGTTTGCCCTTTAATCCACATTCTTCAATAAGAGCACCAGCAAAATAGCCCTCAGGGCGTTTAAAGGTGCTACCAGCACTAGGATATTCTAGTGGCTGCTTATCTTTTCTTCTACCTAAAAGCTCAGTCATTTTTTCTTTGATATCTGACTGATTGCCTTTTTTTAAGCTTATTTCTATACCTGTAATAATGTAACCATTGTGCTCATAGGCAGATGTACGATAGCCGAATGCGAGATTATCACCAATTAAACAACCTTCGTTACCATCTTTATCAATATGATAAACCTTTGTGACAACATCTTTCATTTCGCCACCATAGGCACCACCGTTCATAAATACAGCACCACCTACAGAGCCTGGAATTCCGTATGCAAATTCGAGTCCTGTGAGAGAATGTTTAAGAGCGAAATTACAAAGTGTACTAAGCTTTACGCCAGCTTCACAAAAACAGGTTGTTTCGTCGAGTAATGTTATTTTGTTTAAATCATCGGCGATATGAATAACAATACTATTTAAACCATCATCGCTTACTAAAACATTACTTCCGTTACCTAAAACTGTGTAAGGCAAATTTTCTTTATTGCATTCTTCAAGAATTTTACTTAATACAGTAACTGAATTTGGTGATATGAGAAGCGGACAATTACCACCCGTCTTAAAGGTTGTGTAATTCTTCATGGAAGCGTTTTCTATGAATTTACAACCATATTCAGTTGCTATTCTCTTTAATTCAGTAATATCAATCACCATCATTCATCAAGAAGTGCGGCACCGATAATGCCAGCATCGTTACCTAATTGAGCAGAGAGGATGTTTGCTTGCTTTTCAGCGTAAACGCTGTAACGCTCTGCTTTAACTATATCGCGGATTGGCTTGAGGATTTTTTCGCCTTGACCGCTGATACCGCCACCTATGCAAACAGCTTCTGGCTGGAGAGCGTTGATTACATTTGCAAGACCAATAGCTACATAATAAAGATATCTGTCAACAACAGCTTTTGCAATAGCATCACCTAAATCAAGTGCTTCAAAAATTGATTTACCATCAACTTTATTAAGGTCACCGTTACAAGTTTTCCATAAAAGGCTGTCTTTATTGCCTTCCATAGCTTCAACAGCTTGTGAAACAAGTGCTGTTGCAGATGCGTATTTTTCCCAGCAGCCTTTTCTGCCACAGTTACAAGGAATACCATCAACATTTATAACCATATGACCCATTTCACCACCGCAGTAGTTTGAGCCACGATAAATTTTACCATCAATAATAATACCACTACCAACGCCAGTACCAAGAGTAACAGCAACGAAATCCTTAACGCCGTTACCGCAACCCGCAACTGCTTCGCCCAATGCAGCAGCATTAGCATCATTTTCAAGGAAAACTGGTTTGTTTAATCTTTCTTCTAACATTTGCTTAGCAGGAACATTGTGAAATTTTAAATTGTTTGAGAATTCTATAGAACCTGTATCCTTGTTAACAGAACCAGGTGTGCCAATGCCTACTGATTTAACATCATCCATAGAAATACCAGCATCTTTAATTGCCATTTCAACAGATTCTTTAATTGAATCAAAAATTTCTTCTGCAGGACGAGGAGCGTTGGTTTTTAACTTGCCACGACCAATGATTTTGTAATTTTCATCAATTACACCTGTAGCGATATTTGTACCGCCAAGGTCAACACCTATTCTATACATAATTATATACCTCCGAAAAGTTTTTATTACTGTTTTATTATATATTAGTTTTACTAGAACCAAAGTTCAAGCTCTGTTGGTGGCATATCAAAATCTTCCATACCCACTCTTTGTAAGAATTCTTTAGCAGCGTTGTAGCCCATCTTTTTCTGACGGTTATTCATAGCCGCAATTTCAATTATAATTGAAAGGTTTCTACCTGGTTTAACAGGAACGACTGTTGCTGGTACCTTAATACCTAAAATTGTAGCAAAAACATCTTCTGTGCCCAGTGTGTCATAAGACTTAGTAGAATCCCATTGTTCGAGTTGGATAACCATATCAATTTTTTCGGTGAGCTTAACTGCACCCATACCGAAAATATTTCTGGCGTCAACAATACCTATACCGCGTAATGCCACAAAGTGACGACTGTTATCAGGAGCGGAGCCGACAAGAGATTTTGATGAAACCCTTTTGATTTCAACCTCGTCATCAGCAATGAGTCGGTGACCGCGTTTTATTAATTCAACTGCAGTTTCGCTTTTACCAACAGCGCTGTCGCCAACGATTAAAATACCTTCACCATAAACCTCAACAAGTACTCCGTGACGGGAAATTCTTTCAGCCAATTCAACACCTAAATAAGAAATAACGGTTGACATTATTTCCGATGTTGTTACATTACTTTTTAAAAGTGGAACCTCGTATTGCTCTGCAAGCTGTAAAAATAAATCAGGAATTTCAATTCCGCGTGTTACTATAACAGCCGGGGGACGAAGACCGAAAAATGTGTGGAGTCGTTTACCCATAGTCTCGTTGTCCAGCTCTTTTAAATAGTCCATTTCACTGAGGCCTAAAAATTCAAGTCTTTCAGGGTCAAAGTGTTTTTCGTAACCTGCAAACATAAGACCAGGTCTGTTTACATCCTGAGAACGAATTAAAAGTTCTTCTTGTGGTTTATCAGGCATATAAACAACTTCTAAACCGTTGTCGCTGATGAGCTTTGATAAAGCAACTGTATATTTACCAGCCATTATTATCACTCCTATAATGTATTGTATAAACACATACACATACATTATATAATAAGAAACGAAAAAATCCAATAGAAATTTTGAAATTTACCGAAAAATTGCAAAAAAACATTATAAATTGTCTATCGGTGCATTTTTTTGCTTGTAAAACATCCCTCTTTTATTCAAAATGACATATTTTAAGAAAATGCTTGACTAATAAAAATGCTTGTGATATACTCATTACACCTCTCGGAGGGTTCTTTTTTTGTGCCCTAATTTAGGAGAGGGAGGCTAATCAGAAAATGGAGGTGCCGTTCGTGAGAGTTAAAATTACACTTTCCTGCACAGAATGTAAACAACGCAATT
>JAEIGA010006592.1_pt1 | contig 17693 bp, 11 predicted proteins | sample 9270691 | NCBI WGS metagenome assembly JAEIGA01 (sample SAMN17057246, study PRJNA624740) | gut metagenome | biome: biome; isolation source: fecal sample | host: Bos grunniens | place: China: Xizang | collected 2019 | reverse complement strand
GATCTTAATGCTACGTATAAAGTCGATTTCATTTACGGAACTCAAAATCTTTCTTCCTCTGAGTTGGTGACGGTTATTCCTGCTATTACAGTGGTTGTTCCGAAGGCTCAAGAGATATGCGAGGGTGAGAGTGCTACTATTTATGTAGAAAAGGTTCTTCCTATAGGTACCACCGTTTCTTGGTTGGCAGATCCTACAATAGAAGGTTCTACTGATGGTGATAGTATTACTGTGAAACCTATTTATGCTGGTGGTGCTAATTCGCAATCTATTGTTTATTATACCGCTGTCGCTTATAACAAACTTTGTGATAGTGAGGCTCAATTTGAAGTGCCTATTAAAGTTGATGAACCTCTTTCCGGATTTATTGCCGGAAAACAGGCTATTTGTGAGAATGAATCTGCAGTCTTAAATGCAACGGACTATAGTGCCTCTGTTTATAGTTGGAGTGCTAATGGTTCTGTTCTCTCCAATAGTGGTATGCTGACAGTTAAACCTGCAGAGACTACTACCTATATCGTGGATATGGAGAGGGGGATGTGTAAGGCATCGGACAACTTTACGGTGGAAGTTACTTCCATTCCAACTATTGTTTCTGTAGATTCTGTTGGTATTCGTGATAGACAGGTTATCGTTGAGGCCGGTAAGGGTACACCTCCGTTTGAGTATTGGTGCGACGAAAATAAGAATTTGGCTAATGTTGATGATATTTTGTATGGCTTATCTTTTTCTTCTCATGTTGCTCATGTTATGGATATTAACGGATGTACTTCATCCATGCAATTTGTTATGCTTCCTCCTCAAATTTCTATCCCTGAACACTTCTCTCCGAATGGTGATGGGGTGAATGATAATTGGGTCGTTGGCTCTCTTGCTGATGTATATCCTGAAGCTTTGGTTGTTATTTATGACCGTTTTGGTAAAGAGTTAATTCGTTTCAGAGGCGAAGATGCTAATGGTTGGGATGGAACTTACAACGGGGTGAGTATGCCTTCTACCGATTATTGGTATGTTATTGATATAGAGGAAATTGATATGCAATATACAGGGCATTTCACCTTGGTTAGACAGTAAATGTGATTATTTAGATCTTAGTTCATAGATTTAATCTAAGTTCTAAGATCTATCTAATTGTTGATGATATTCTTATGGTGTGTTCTATAAATTCACAATTATAATAAAAAAGCTGTTTAAATTTTATTTCGAGTATATTTGAGAGTTATTAAATTTAAAATAAAATTTAAACGGCTTCTTATAGAATCCTCTTTAAATTTTTTGGATTATGTTTCATTCATTTTTATCAAATAATTCAACCGAACTTCCAGCTAAGTTTACTTATCCCTTTTGTTATAAACCTAACCCGTTAGCAGTAATGGCTGCTGAAGAGGTGAAAGAATATCTTGTATCTCAAACACAATGGAATGATGAGTTAAAACGAGGGAAAATGTTTGGTGTTTTAGTTGTTAAAAATCAAAATAATCAGTTAGGTTATCTTGCTGGATTTTCCGGTAGAATAGCAGATTCTTATCATCACTCTTTTTTTGTTCCTCCTATTTATGATTTAAAGGAATCTTCCGGTTTCTTTTTGCGAGAAGAGGAGTGTATTTCGAATCTAAATGAAAAAATTGAGAACCTTTTGTCGGATGAGAACTATATTTCTTTGAAAAATAGCTGGCAAAAACTTAATGATGATTTTTTACTTTTCTTGGAGGAGAGTCAGAAACAACTGGCTTATAACAAAAAGTGCAGAGCAGAGAGAAGGACTCAATCATTGTCAGAAGAAGAGAATCTCCGTTTAACTAAAGAGAGTCAGTTTCAAAAGGCTCAATTCAAGAGAGATAAACAAATTTGGCAGAATAAACTGTCAGAACTTCGTACTCGTCTGGATGAATATGAAACTGAAATTACTCAACTTCAAAATCTGCGAAAAAAAAGTTCTGCTCTTTTGCAACAAAAAATATTTGAACAGTTTGAATTGTTTAATGCAAAGGGAGAGAGGAAAAATCTTTGCCAAATTTTTAGTGATTACGGAAATTTGATTCCTCCCGGTGGGGCAGGAGAGTGTGCGGCACCTAAATTATTGCAACATGCATACAAAAATAATTTTAAGCCTGTTTGTATGGCTGAATTTTGGTGGGGGGAGTCTCCTGTAGGTGTTGTTCGTAACCATGGTTGCTTTTATCCCTCTTGCACTTCTAAATGTGGTCCAATACTTTCGTTTATGTTGCAAGGATTAGATGTGGAGGAGAACCCTTTAAGTGTTGCTGTCTCATTAGAACATCAGGTGAAAATTATTTATGAGGATGATTATATTTTAGTTTTAGATAAGCCGCATGGTATGCTTTCTGTCCCGGGTAAAGAGTCTCTTTCATCTATTTATGATTTTGTAAATCAACGTTGGAAAAATCTTTCCGGACCGTTAATTGTACATCGTTTGGATATGGCAACTTCCGGTATTATCTTGATAGCAAAAGACAAAATTTCTCATCAAAATTTGCAAGCTCAATTTAAAAATCGGGTCGTAAAAAAAACTTATATAGCAATTTTAGATGGAATCGTAGAAGAGGATAAGGGAACTATTGATTTACCCCTATTACCAGATTTTAATAACAGACCTTGCCAAATGGTAGATTTTAAATTGGGAAAACCAGCTTATACTTCTTATAAGGTCTTGGAAAGAGGAAACGATTTTACTCGGATGGAATTTTCTCCTTATACCGGACGCACTCATCAGTTACGAGTTCATGCGGCGCACAAGTCGGGGTTGAATCATCCTATCAAAGGAGATTTGCTCTATGGGAATGCGGCAGATAGGCTCTACCTTCATGCTCAATCCATCTCTTTTATTCATCCCAATAGCGGTAATAGTATTTCATTTACCTCCCTTCCTGATTTTTAATTCATATTGGATTTAGAAAGATTTGAAATGCAAAATTCGTCATATAGGATTAGTACTTTATAGTAAATCCACTTGCCCCTAACATTCTCTTTATTTTTTATTTCTGTGAATAATACAAACCATAAAGGGCTGAATTTCTCAATAAATGGAATCAGCCCTAATTTATTTGTAATCCTTAGCGGGATGGTAATGATACAAAATTTTGTATAAACTCCGGTTTATAGATGTCCCTTTCAGAACTCTACATAAATGTTATGCTCTTTAGCTAATCGTTTCATATTCATAACAGCATAGCGCATTCTGCCTAATGCAGTATTGATACTGACTTCTGTTTTATCTGCAATATCTTTAAAGCTAACATCATCAAAAATACGCATCTTTAAGACTTCTTTTTGGCAATCAGGGAGCAATTCAATTAACCCAACTAAATTGGTTAGTGTTTTTTCTTTTTCTGTATGTTCTTCCAAATCAGAATCGTATAATTTGATGTTGTTTAGTAAGTCTATACCATATTCTTCGTTTGAAATGGTATTTTCATTTTTCTCTTTTCTAAAATAATCAATTATCAGATTATGTGATATGCGAAGAATCCAAGAAGAAAATTTACCTTTTTCTGTATATTTCCCTCTTTTGATTGTGGTTATTGCCTTTATAAATGTATCTTGAAAAATATCGTTTGCGATATCTGAATTCTTTACTGTTGTGCAAATGTATGTATATACTCTTTTTTTATGACGCACCAACAAAACGTCGAAGGCATTATTTTCTCCTTCGGCATACAATTGAACCAACTCTTCATCAGTTAGTGATTTCAAAAATTCCATACTTCTCTTTTTTATAATTAAAGTAGGAGTTTTTCGATAGGCATTCTTTTTTTTAGTGAAGATAACTACATAAATCTTTTTGTTCAATTTAGTGTCTCTTCTAGTTAAACATTACAATATCACTTCGCAAATATATCTAATTTAGTGTAAATCTCAAATCGTTTAACGAATATTTAGATAATTTTTAAGAATTACTTAAGGTAATTTCTATAAATTAGGTGGAGATGATTTTGAAGAGCGTTTTATTTAGATTGTTTTATTAAACTTTTGTTTTTCTATCTTGAGAGATTTTACTCGATAATTAAATCCTCATCAATCTTAAATCCTCTTAAAAATTCATCTATGGCTAATCTCTTTTTACCAGGAATTTGAATCGATTTTATAGCAATTTTTCCTCCTTTTACGGTTACTTTCAAGTATTTTTTTCTATCTGTTTCTATGGTGCCAACTTTCTCTGTGCAATCTTCATTACAAATTTCAGTTTCAAAAACTTTTGCTGCAATCTCTTCTCCGGATGGTAATATTATCTTACACCATGCTGCTGGGTAGGGAGATAATCCTCTGACAAAATTGTATATCTCTTCACTTGTTTTGTTAAAATCAATCTTACAAGTATCTTTGAAAATCTTTGGTGCAAATTTTAAATCATATTCGTTTTTATAGTACTCTTCTTGGTCGATGGCTTTTACACTTCCATCAATGATTTTATCAACGGTTTGTGTAACTAATTTTGCACCTAGTAACATGAGTTTATCGTGGATTATCCCAACATTGTCGGTTGGACTAATGGCGATTCGTTCTTGAAGAATGATTTTTCCGGTATCAATTTCGTGAGTTAGAAAAAAAGTGGTAACACCTGTTTCTTTCTCTCCATTGATAATAGCCCAATTGATGGGAGCTGCACCTCTGTATTGTGGTAATAATGAAGCATGTAGATTAAATGTTCCTAAACGCGGCATTGCCCAAACAACCTCAGGTAACATTCTAAATGCTACAACGATTTGTAAATCGGCTTTCCATTCTTTTAGTGCGGATAAAAATTCTTCATCTTTTAGTTTTTCAGGTTGCAATAATGGAATTTGTTGAGAAAGAGCATATTCTTTTACCGGTGAGAATTGGATTTTGTGCCCACGACCTGCTTGTTTGTCCGGCATCGTGATACATCCAACTACGTTGTAATGGTTTTCAACCAACTCTTTTAGGGGTTCCACTGCAAAATCAGGTGTTCCCATATATACAATTCTCAAACTTTTTTTATCCATTCGTTGCAATCTTTTTAATTTTTCACTTCTTCATTATCTATCACCCATTCCCCACATTAGTTTACTTCTCAATGTATCAAAAAAGTCTTGATTTTCTCTTTTTATTGTTTGAGCAGTAAATCCGGCTTTTTTTATTAAAAGGTGGGTTTTTACATCGAAAACATTATTTCTACCATCAAGGGCAATTAAAAATTGATTGTTTCTACTTTCTACTTCCAATCTTATCTCCCAATCGTCAGGAATGATAATCGGTCTCACGTTTAAACTATGAGGTGCAATGGGTGTAATGATGAAATTAGGAGCTTGAGGGACAACAATTGGGCCGCCTACACTCATTGAGTAGGCTGTGGATCCCGTAGATGTTGATATAAGAAGCCCATCAGCTTGGTATGAGTTGATAAAGATGTCATTTGCCCATGTGTGAATTGTTATCATTGCGGATGAGTCTTTCTTCATGACTGCAATCTCATTCAGAGCATAATTAAAGTCTTTATAGAGTTTTTCTTCTGTATAAAGTCGTAGTAATGTTCTATCTTCAATTTTATATCTTCCTTCCAAAATTTCACTAACTGCATCCTCTATTTCATCGCCGGAAATATCAGCTAAAAATCCCAATCTTCCGGCATTTATACCAATGATAGGAATGTTTCTTTTCCCAATTTTTGCTGAAGTTTTAATAAATGTTCCATCTCCACCTATACTAAATGCCATATCTGCGTCAAAATCATCGCCATCGCATAATAGTTGGTGAGGGAATGCCATGTCTATCCCTTTTTCTACCATAAATTGACAAAAGTCCTTTTCAAAGTAGATGGAAACACTTCTTTTTAAAAGTGCATCTGCCAATCGTTTGGCATAAACTGCAATTCGGTCTTTGCATCTGTTCCCGAAGATTATTACTTTCATTGCTTACTATATTTTTTGCAAATATACTATTTTTAACTGAGAACGTAAAAAGATGATTATTAAGAATTTGTTTTTATTTTATCTTACACTGGTTTAATCATTTTTTTTCTCTTTATTGATGCTGTTAATTGTAGGTAACTTCTGTAAATTACGATTCTTGTCTCTAAATGTAATAAATTATAGTTCGGAGGCTTTTGAATTTATTTGCGCTATTTTATTTATATTTACTTAGTTACGATGCACGCACCACTCCTTTATGAATGTAAACAATCTAACTCAAATGCTCGTCAAAATCATTTAGACCTAATTTTTAGAATTTACTTGTAATTACAAAGGGTGAGCCTATTGACCCACCCTTTGTATAAATCATACTTAATTTATGATTATTTTTTTCTGTTTCCGTAGCGACTCATGAATTTATCAACACGTCCTGCTGTATCTACCATCTTAGCTTTTCCTGTAAAGAAAGGGTGTGATGAACTTGAAATTTCCAATTTAACCAATGGTAAAGTTTCACCATCAATCTCAATTGTGTCTTTTGTGTTGATTGTTGAACGTGAGATAAATAAATCTCCGTTAGACATGTCCTTGAATGCTACAGGACGATAATTTTCGGGTTGAATCTCCTTATTCATTTTTTTTATTTCGTTAAATTTATTTTAATTTCACTTAATTATAATTGGTAACCTTATGCAATTGGCGGTGCAAAATTATAAAAAAAAATCGAAAAGAAAACTTATTTCGGGAAAAATATCAAAAAAAATCTTTTATTCGCATTTTTGTGAATTTTTAGTTGTGTAGTCTTGGTTATTTAGGTACAACTTTTTTATATGAAGGTAGTATGAGTGCTTTCTTTCCAAAGTCTTTGTTCGAGTTATGCTAGCAAAGTTTTGCATGGTATTGTTTTTTTGCAAATTAAGTTGGGTTCTATAATTTTTTTGCGGAATTTTTGAATTTGTATCTAGTAAATTGCCAATCGAAAGATGTATGCATTGCTGGCATCGTGACAGACTGACAAACAGTAAGTTGCCGAAATAAATCAAAAAATACAGAAAAATTCATTCTTTCTTGATTTATCCTTGTTTTAAATGTAAATAACATACCTTTAAGGTAAGTTCTATAAATCATCTCGAAAATAGATTTGTTATAAATATTAAACAGGAATCGTAATTTATAGAAGTATCTTTATTTCTGTTAAGTATTGTCTTACTATAATATGTAGTAGATGCATTGTTTTTTTTAAGAGAATTTTTTATACCTTTGTCTCTGCTGAAAAATGTATGGATTATAAATTTATGTAATTATGATGAAAAGATTTTTTTTGATTATATTTTTAACATTAGTGACTATGGCTGTTAATGCACAAGAGAAAGAGACAATGGTAGTGTTAACTACCGAGTATGGAACAATGAAAATTAAATTGTACAATGAGACTCCTCAACATCAAGATAATTTCATTAAATTAATCAATCAAGGTTTTTACAACGATTTGCTATTTCATAGAATTATTAAGGATTTTATGATTCAGGGTGGTGATCCGGATTCTAAAAATGCACCTGCATCTAAACAATTAGGAGCCGGAGATGTGGGTTATACAATTCCTGCAGAGTTTGTTTATCCTAAATATTATCATAAAAAAGGTGCTTTGGCTGCTGCTCGTCAAGGGGATCAAGTGAATCCTGAAAAAAGATCTTCCGGTTGCCAATTTTACATTGTTCAGGGAAAAGTTATGAACGAAGTTGAAATTGGACAAATGGAGAAAAATATGTTGAATAAGGCGAAACAAAATCGTTTTTATCAAATGGCTGATGAACGTTCTGCTGAAATTCAAAAGTTGCGTGCAGCTCAAGATAAAGAGGGACTTATGAAGTTGCAAAATGAATTGATAGCCTTGTTGGAAAAAGAGTTTGAAGGTAAGAAGATAGAGATGCCTGCTGAGATGAAAAAAGATTATATGACTATCGGAGGAACTCCTTTCTTGGATAATGAATATACAGTATTTGGGGAGGTTGTTGAAGGATTGGAGGTGATTGATGCTATTGCTGCCGTGCAAACTGCTCCTGGTGACAGACCTCTTAAAGATTTGAAGATGAAAATCGAAGTTGTTAAATAGTTTCTTATTCATAAGCTTTTTTATAACTGTCTGCGAAAAGTTTAACAGATAAAATGAGGAGGGTGTCTCAAAACGAGGCATCCTCTTCTATCTTCCTTACAAGAGTGTTCTTGTAGGGTGGGAAGAACATAAAATGAAGTTTACTGAAAAATAAAAAAAAAGGAGACTGAAGTCTCCAATAGGCTAATTATTTTGCTTTTGTAAAATACAAACAATAAATCGAGAGCAATGATTGTAAATTTTAGCTTTGCTCCAAAGAAAAATAGTAAAATACCCCTTTAAAAAATGTCTCTACGAAGCCCGAGTAGGAAAGATGCAGAGTGTGGCTCCTCTTTTTGAAGAAGTATGCTGGAATGTGTCCGTATAACTCCTGCACCGGAAATTCGGTGGAGATGGTGGATTAGGATGGAAATTTTGCATAAATTCCATTTTTTCTATTAAATGCAGCTGCTTTTTTAACTTACACTATAATAAAAAGAAGGCAAAATCGTAATTTATAGGAGTTGCCATTTTTTTTTTACTGTTTTGATAATCATAAATTAATAAACACGTACTTGATAAAATAGTACAAAAAGACAAAACATAAAATAAGTTTAGCCCCTGTTGTGGTAATGAACCCGACAAATGAGCCTAATCCGCTTTTAATGGATTGGTTGAAATCTCTACTATGTATATACTCACCTCCGATAGCTCCAATTATAGGACCAATAATAATTCCCACCGGAGGGAAGAATAAACCGACAATCAGCCCTATTACACTTCCAATCATTCCTAATTTACTGCCACCAAATTTTTTTGTAAACCAAATCGGTAAAAAGTAATCAGATATTTGAACGATAATCGTTGCTAATAAAAGCCATAATAAGACGTTGTTCGGTAGGTGAATCATGTCAGTTGCATGTAACAACAAAATTCCTATGTATCCAAGTGGAGGACCAGGAATAATTGGTAAAAAGCATCCCGTAATCGCTGCAAGAATTGCAATAGCAGCAAGAACAATTAAAAATATATCCATAATTCAATAGTTTTTGCCAAAATTAGGTAATTTATTTCATAAGAAATAGAATTAAAAGTGAAATTTCTTTAACGATAAGGTTGAAATATAAATGTTTTTATTAAATTTGTAAACTAAGAATTTGAGATGAGTAAAAATTTAATAGATTTTTTATGGATAAATTGGAAGAAATGAATCTTGCTGAGGTTCGAAATGATGTTGAAAATCAATTAGTTGTCTCTGATGATGAAGTAAGAGATGGGGTTGTATCAGGTGGAGAAACATTCAATTATAGCGAGTGTACAGAAGGTGAGTTGGTGGAGAAACTGAAAGAATTGCTGAAAAGTAATCCAGAGTCGTATGCATCAATTAAAGGGGATGTTGAATCTATTAAACAAAATTTTTACCGTAAATTGAAAACTAAAAATGATGAGTTAAAGTCAGCTTTTTTAGCGGACGGGGGTGAAGAATCTGATTTTCAACCTGCATCTAATCCTTTAGAAGATGAAATAAAGGAGTTGTTAACTAAGTATAAAGAGAAGAGAGCTTCAGAGTTGCTTCGTCAAGAGAGTGAGAAAAAAGTTAATCTCGAATCTAAGAGACGCTTGTTGGATGAGTTGAAGGCTTTGGTAGATGAAAATAATACAGATGATTTTGGAAAGAGGATACCTGTATTTCAAAAGATTCAACAAGATTGGAAGTCTATAGGAGATATTCCGGCTTCTGAATTAAACACTGTATGGAGAGAGTATCAAATGTACGTAGAGAGTTTTTATGATAATCTTAAAATTAATAAAGAGTTAAGAGATTATGATTTTCGTAAGAATTTAGAAGCGAAGAGTGCATTATGTGAACAAGCAGAGCAATTATCCGAAGAGGAAGATGTTGTGGTTGCTTTTCGTAAGTTGCAAGTTCTGCATGAAAAGTGGCGTGAAATTGGTCCGGTTTCACGAGAAAATAGAGAAGAGATATGGTCTCGATTTAAGACAGCGTCAACTATTGTTCATAAAAAACACCATGATTATTTCGATAAGTTAAAGGAGGTCGAAATTGAAAATTTAGAGAAGAAAAAGGCTTTATGTGAAAAGTTAGAGGCAATTGATTTGTCGTTGTTAACTACTTATAAGGCGTGGCAAGAAGTTGGAGATGATGTTATTGAACTTCAAGCCGCATGGAAAAAGATTGGATTTGCTCCTAAGAAGGATAATGTGGCTATTTATGATCGTTTTAGGAGTGCTTGTGATGAATTTTTCAAGCAAAAGAATGACTTTTTTAAGTCAACCAAGAAAGCTTTGGTGGATAATTTAACAAAAAAGTTAGCCTTATGTGAAAAAGCAGAGGCTTTAAAAGATAGTGTTGAGTGGAAATCAACATCAGATAAATTGGTTCTAATGCAGAAAGAGTGGAAACAAATAGGAGCTGTGCCAAAGAAGCAGTCTGAGATTGTGTGGAAACGATTTATTTCTGCATGTGACTACTTTTTTGATCGAAAAGAAAAGGAATTTAAGAATCAAAAGAGTGAGCAAGATGAAAATTTAGCGAAGAAAAAAGCGTTAGTAGAACAAATTAAATCTTTGGATATGAATAAAGATCCTGAGGTTGTAACAGCTGAATTAAAATCATTGATTGCAGAATGGAATCAGATTGGTTTTGTTCCATTTAAAGAAAAAGATAAGTTATATAAAGAGTACAAGAATGCTATAGATGAAAAGTTTGATAAATTAAACTTAGACAAAAATTCAAGACGAATGGATGTATATAAGTCTAATTTACAAGATATTGTTAGTAAAGGTCATCAAAAGTTGGCATCTGAGCGTAAGCGTTTGGTTCGTCAGTATGAAGCATTAACTTCAGAAATTGCAACCTACGAAAATAATATTGGATTCTTCTCCGGTTCGTCAAAAAAAGCGGAAGGAATGATTAAGGATATGGAGGCTAAGGTGTCGAAATTGAAGAAAGAGAGAGAGGTTGTATTGGAAAAAATCAAAATGTTGGAAGAGGCTGCAGAGTCGTGAAAAAAGTAGTTTTTTTAGTGATTTTACAGTATTTATGGCAACTTTGAAAATATAATTAAGGTGATTTGATGAGCATTTATCCTAGTTGTTCATTAGGGTAGGGAGTGAGAGTTATGTCTCTATTGTATTTAAGAAATGCTTAATATAATAAGTATAATGAATTCAAGGCTATCTCTCGAGTGAAAAAGAGAGGTTTTATTTAAATGGATTCAACAGAAGTTGTTTAAATATGAACTAATTGATTTTTTAATTGTTTTGTAGAGAGTGTGAGTTAAAAGATTATGTATTTTATAACATATTTATTATTATTAAATTAACTAAACATTTAGAGTATGAGACCGTTAGATGAAGATTGGCAAGATTCCGGGAGGAATTTTGATGCCGAAAATGAAGGCGAAGTTAGAGCTAGAAAAAGTTTTAACCCGAACTTCTCGTCAGAGAACAGAGTAGTTCGTTCTGGTTCTGATGGTGTTAAACGCCCAAGAAGACGTGTAGGTGAGACTACTCGTTTTAATGTTGAAGAGAGTGATGATTATTCAAATAATAATCATCAGTATCGTTCTAATAATGGCTATAACAATAATAATAGACATTTTAGCAACAATAATAACCGAGGAGGTTCTTACGGCGGAAATCGTAATTATGGAAATAATCGATCTAATTATGGTGGAGGTTACAATAACCGTAATAACAATTATGGCAATAACAACTATAATAATTATGGCGGTGATCGTTTCCAAAATAATGATGAGTTTGGAGGAGGTATGCAAGAGCAAAATCCTCAATTTAATTCTCAAAACTATGGCAATTATTCTCACCAAGGTGGAGGAAATCGTCAAGGGGGTGGTTATAACAATACCCGCGGAGGATATAATAATAGGAATCAAAGATTCAATAACCAAGATGATAATGGAAATTATCGTCAAGGATATAGACCAAACAATAATAGAAATGGATTTGGTCCGAAAGGAGGAAATCGTCGTCCAAACAACAATAATAAAAATCGTCAAGGATTCAATAAAAATCGCAATATAACAAGACCGATTGAATACCGTTCAATTATAGAAGATCCAAATGAGGAAATTCGTTTGAATAAGTTCTTGTCAAACGCCGGAATTTGTTCACGTAGAGAGGCGGATGAATTGATTACTGCCGGAGTGGTTTCAGTAAACGGTGTTTCAGTTACAGAGTTGGGAACCAAGATTTTGCGTGGAGATAAAGTAATGATTCATGATCAGTTGGTATCTCCAGATAAACGAATTTATTTATTGTTGAATAAACCCAAAGATTGTGTAACAACAAGCGATGATCCATATGCAAAAACAACGGTTATGGATTTGGTAAAAAATGCTTGTACAGAACGTATCTATCCGGTAGGTCGTTTGGATAGAAATACTACCGGAGTATTATTGTTGACCAATGATGGTGATTTGGCGGCAAAATTGACTCATCCAAAATATAATAAGAAGAAAATTTATCAAGTTGTATTGGATAAAGAGTTAGAGCAAGAAGATTTTGACAAAATGCTTAATGGAATAGAGTTGGAGGATGGTGAAATTAAAGCCGATACATTAAGTTATATCGAGGAGGAAGATAAGAGAAAGGTGGGGATAGAGATTCATTCAGGTCGAAATCGTATTGTTAGAAGATTCTTTGAAGCATTAGGTTATAGAGTGCTTCGTTTGGATCGTGTTTATTTTGCAGGTCTGACCAAAAAGAATCTTCGTAGAGGACAATGGCGTTTCTTATCAGAAAAAGAAGTTAGTATGCTCCGCATGGGTGCTTTCGAATAATAAAGTTAAATTATATTCATACGATATGAAAGTAGATGTTTTGTTAGGATTACAATGGGGAGACGAAGGGAAAGGTAAGGTGGTTGATGTCCTTACTCCCGGCTATGATGTAGTTTCTCGTTTTCAAGGTGGTCCAAATGCCGGTCACACGTTGGAATTTGAAGGACAGAAGTATGTTTTACGTTCTATTCCGTCTGGAATTTTTCAAGGAGGAAAAATTAATATCATTGGTAATGGTGTTGTATTGGATCCGGCGTTATTCAAGAAAGAGGTGGAAGAGTTGGAAAAATCAGGACATGATTTAAAAAGTCGTCTTTTTATTTCTAAAAAAGCTCATTTGATTCTGCCTACACATCGTTTGTTGGATGCTGCTTATGAATCTGCAAAGGGTGATGCTAAGATTGGTACTACAGGTAAAGGTATTGGTCCGACATATACAGATAAGATTAGTCGCAATGGTTTACGTGTTGGTGACTTACTCTGCAATTTTGAGGAAAAATATAATAAGGCGATAGTGCGTCATAAAGACATACTAAGTCATTATGATTTTTCATATGATTTGTCACCTATCGAAAAGGAGTGGTTTGAAGGTGTAGAGAAGTTGAAACAATATACATTTATCGATAGTGAACATGTTTTAAACGGGTTGATGGCTGAAGGTAAAAGTGTATTAGCAGAAGGTGCACAAGGTACAATGTTGGATGTTGATTTTGGATCGTATCCGTTTGTTACATCCTCTAATACCATCTGTGCCGGAGCTTGTACCGGATTAGGTATATCGCCTCGTCAAATTGGTGAGGTATATGGTATCTTTAAGGCTTATTGTACACGTGTTGGTGCTGGTCCGTTCCCTACTGAATTGTTCGATCAAACAGGTAAGTTGATGTGTCAATTGGGACATGAATATGGTTCTGTTACCGGTAGAGAGCGTCGTTGTGGTTGGATTGACCTTGTTGCTTTAAAATATGCAGTAATGATTAATGGTGTTTCAAAATTAATCATGATGAAGAGTGATGTTTTGGATGATTTTGATACCATTAAAGCTTGTGTGGCATATAAAATTAATGGAGAGGAGACTGATGAGTTCCCATTTGATTTGACAGAGGGTGAGATTGAACCGGTTTATGTAGAGATGAATGGTTGGAAAACAAATATGACTCAAATGAAGAGTGAGAATGAATTTCCTGAAGAGTTTAATGCTTATTTGGATTTCTTGGAGGATTATTTGGAAATTCCTATCAAAATCGTATCTGTAGGTCCGGATCGTGAGCAGACAATTGTCAGATATAAGGATTTTGAATAAATCTTAAGGTTGATTCTTTAAATTAGATTGATATAATTTCAAGAAATTTAAAACGATGATTTTATAGAATTTACCTTATATGATTCTATAAAGAGTGAACTTTATTTTGAGTATATGGTTCACTCTTTCTTTTATGATGCCCTTATTTCTATGTGGTTAAGTTAAAACTAGTTTTAATTTGCCCATTTGCTTTAACGTAAAGGATTTCATATATAATCAATCTAAGCAAAATGAATTTCAGAATTATTATTACCTAATTAAAAAAATGCCTATAGGTAAGTTCAATCAATAGGTCGAGATGATTTTGAAGAGTATTTTGTTTAGTTTGATTTTATTCATAAAAGAGCGATGTGGGCATCGTAACTGAATGAATAGGAGTAAAATAAATAAAATGAATTCAAAACATTCGAAATAACATAATTAGTACAAAACAAAAATCGTAATTTATAGAAGTTGCCTATAATAAATTTAAATATGAATAGGAGAGCCATTTATATTATACTATATGTTTCAGTTTCATTTCTACTATCAAGTTGTGATGGATATGCGCAACGGGCTGTTGACACCACTAAAGTGATTCTTCACAAATGCACCTCTTTAATGAAGGAAGAGGAGGTTAGAGAGATTGTAGAGATGAAAGTAATAAAAATTGTTGATGGCGATACATTTGATGGATTAACCAAAGAAAACAAACAAGTTAGGATTCGTTTAGCAGCATTTGATGCTCCTGAAAAAGGTCAACCCTACGGAAAAAATGCTCAGAAAAAGTTGTCAGAGTTGATTTTGGGAAAGAATGTAATTGTTGTTATGAGTGGAAAACAACACTATTCGAGGATGATTGCAACAGTCTATATTCAAGATAGTTTGAATGTAGTGGAAGAGATGCTAAAGTCCGGTATGGGCTGGCATTTTAGTCGGTTTGATGATTCAGAATGTTACCAGCAACTAGAGGATGAAGCAAGAGCAGCGCAAGTAGGATTGTGGCATAAAGATGCGCATACTCCTATCGCACCTTGGGACTGGAGAAAAATGAGTAAAGAAGAGAGAGATTTGTATAGGTAATAGAAATATCTGTTTTGTAGTTGTATTACTATATAATAGTTTTTAATTAAAGGTGGATTTTTTAACAAATTAGAGTTTTTTTTATAAAAAAAAACGATTAAATTTGCTTAATTGATTGGGTGATTTTAATAAGCTATTAAAGTAGATTTTTTTTATTTTATATCGTCTTATTTTAGGTTGTTCTATTGCATAACTGACATATGAAGATGATTATGCTGATTTATCAAAAAAGATAAGAGATAGGAACAGATAAAAAAAGTTAGAAACTATATTTTAGAATCAAAATAAATTTAAAATAATTTCTAAATTTTAGCTTTTCGAATTTGCATATTTTATGTTGATTTATAGATTTTAAGTTTAAGAGTAAATTCTTTCTATGGTATTGTTTAAAAGATTTTTAATATTACAATTCCTTCTGATATCGCATCAATTATTCTCTATTGCGAGAGTTGATGTGTCCACTTTTCGTAATTATTCATCTGATGCAGGTTTAAGTTGTAATTATGTACATTCTTTTACACAAGATTCAAAAGGCTTTTTATGGATAGCAACCGAATTAGGAGTAAATAGGTTTGATGGCGTTAATTTTAAGCATTATACGTTGGATAAATATCCAACCATGTTTCGTAACGATATTTTACACATGTCCATTTTGCCGGATGGGAGAGTTGTATTGGGCGGTAATAATGGTTTAGTCTTAGCTTATAATCCGGAAATAGACGAATTTGAAGATCTAAAACCAGAAGAATTTGAACATTCATACTACAAAGGAATTACAGGATTTCATAAAACCAATGAAGATTCTTTGATTATATCAACGTCCGGAGGAATCTATTTTTGGAATTCTAATCTTAATCGTTTTGATGGTAATTCTGCTATATCAGATTCTTTAGAAAATAAGTTTGCATCGTCTGTTTATGAAGACCATTTTGGACGATTTTGGATTGGAGGAAATGCAGAATTGTTTTTAATAGATTCCATTGGTCGGCAATGTCAATTGAAATATGATTTACAACAAATTGATAACGTAATAAATGGTTTTATTGAGATAAATTCGGCATCATTTTTAGCTATCTCGCCAGAAGGTTGTTTTTGGGAAATAGTTTTAGATGATAAAGGAGATATTAAAACGTGTAAAAAAGAGGTAATGCCTTTTAAACAGGTATCTTCATGGTTGAAGGAATCTGATGGACAATATTGGTTTGGAACATCAAGTTATGGATTATGGCGTTGTACTTATCTAAATGGTAAATATGAATACGATAAGATGGTAATTCCTAATAGAGATACAGATTGTTTGCGAAAAATTCATGCATTATTTAAGGATGAGTATGGCAACATCTGGATTGGAACACAAAATTCTGGAATTTGGAGGTTTGGTAATTCGTATGGACCAGGTTCATTACATTCGTTAGAATTAGGATTTCCTGAAGTGGATGTAACTTCTTTTGTTCAGTTGGATCAAGATTCAATGGTAGCAGTTTCGTCTGATGGACATGGTATATTTGTGGTTGATTCAATGTTTCAGTTGAAAAAAAGATTTCAAGTAACGGAAGGTTTGACCAGTAATAATGTTCTATCGATGAACAAAAGTTCAGATGGTCGATTGTGGGTTGTTTTTTGGGGCGGAAAAACTTGTTTGTTAGATCCAATTACGGGAAAAATATCAGAAGAAAATTATGAAGGGATAGAAGGTCCGATCTACAATACAAAAGCAATCAAAGAGTTTTCAAATGGGGATGTATGGGTTGGAACATCCGGAGATGGAGTTTATACAAGAGATTTAAACAAACGATGGAAACGTTTAGACCTAATTGACGATTCACTTTTTAAAACTAAAGATTTGTGGATAGAAGATTTTGGAGAATCCAAGCAAGGTATCCGATGGGTCATCACATCTAGAACAGTGTGGAGGGTTGAAAAAAACAAAATTACGCCTGTTTATCCCGATGTAGAAAAATATCAAACGCAGAAATTGTTTTTGATGTACCAAGCAGAGTGTGATGATGAAGGAAATCTCTATGTAGTTACAACGCAAGGAATCATTTGTTTTCAGGCTGATGGTAAATCTTATAAATGGTTAGATTTTCTTCCGGAGGGTTCCTATGTTTCTATTTTGCGAGATTCTTATGGTGCGTTTTGGGTGAGTGGCTCAAATGGAATTATCTCTTTTGACCCTAAATTAAGAAGTTATAAAAATGTTATTCTTTCAGATAGAGAGGGACGCAATAACTATTATACTTGTCGCTCTTCATTTATGGATAAGTCGGGGTTGATTAGTTTTGGTAGTTCAGATGGATTTATTGTTTTTGACCCTGCCTTGGTTCAAGATATTCATCATATTACTAATCTAACATTGTCTGATTTGTTTATTCATGGTGAAAAGATTAAACCATATACCAAAATACTTCCTAAGCCGCTATCAATGGTGAATGAATTGGTATTAGAGCATGATCAGACCAATGTGATTCTTGAGTTGGATATGGTGGATTTTATCGGACTTAATAGTGTTCAGATTTTGT
>JAEIGA010006591.1_pt1 | contig 17694 bp, 15 predicted proteins | sample 9270691 | NCBI WGS metagenome assembly JAEIGA01 (sample SAMN17057246, study PRJNA624740) | gut metagenome | biome: biome; isolation source: fecal sample | host: Bos grunniens | place: China: Xizang | collected 2019 | reverse complement strand
TTGCCGACTTTATCGCAAATTAAAGAATACGCTCAAAAAGACTTAGAAACTTTTTGGGATGAATACAAGCGTTTAGATAGTCCGCATCTATTCAAAGTAGATTTGTCCGATGCATTATATGAATTAAAGAAAGAATTGCTTGAAAAAGTAAGAAATTAGTGGAGTATAAGTTGGAATTAAATAAAAAGAAGTATAAAAAGGCTGAAGTCGAAGCGATTATTGCCGGATATACTAACACTTTTCAACAACAAAAGAACGAATACGAACAACGCATTTTAGAGCTTGAACTTGATTTAAAGAATACTAATCAAGAGCTTTTAGTGTACAAAGAAAAAGAAGAAAGTATTTCAAACGCTTTAATTTCTGCAGAAAAAAACGTTAAAGAAAGTCAAGACAAATTGCGTATTCAATATTCTTTAGAGGTTGAAAAATTAAAAACTTTTTCTAAAGATATAAAAGGTTATTTTGATTACGTTCTAAACAAGTATCCCCACTATAATGCCGTAAAACATGCAAACGAAACCTATAAAAAAATAAACGAGTTGTTGGCTAGCGATGACCCTGTTGAAGCAGTTAATAACGTTAAAACTTATTTTGAGAAGAATGGATTGAGTGCGAAAAACCAAACTTTTAATCCTAAATCAAAAATTGAAGAATACGTGCTTGCGACTAGCGATAGCGGATTTGATATGAACGAAGTGTTAAACCCAGGGAAACTTGAATTGGAGGAGTTATGCAAAGAGTTAGGCCTTATAGACGAATAATATTCTCCATCATTTTTTCTTTGTTATTTGTGTTGTTAATATTTTTAGACCAGTTCACCAAATCTATTTTTATGAATTTACATAACAATACCGACTGGCAAAAGACCACCGTTATTAACGGATTTTTTGAGTTTAGATACGCTGTGAACACTGGCGCCGCTTGGAGTTTTTTAGCAAACGTTTCTTGGGCGCAAACCTTTTTTAAGGTTTTAACGGTTATATCGTTGGCGCTTTTTTTTGCATATTATATATTTGTTTGCAAAAAAGGCTATAAATTTTTAAGAATTGCGTTAATATTAATAATATCGGGTACGATAGGTAATTTTATTGATCGTATAGTATTTGGTGGCGTTATCGACTTTATAAGTTTAATATTTGGGACATATTACTTTCCCGTCTTTAATTTAGCGGATAGTTATATGACCGTTGGAATAATAATGCTAATTATACATTTTTTATTTTTAGATAAAAATAAATTGATAAATATACATGGAAAGAAAAAAGATAACGGTAAATAGCGAATATTCAGGTGAAAGGATAGACGTTTTTCTATCTAAAGTTACCGAATTCACCAGATCAAGAATTAAATCATTGTGTGATGAAGGGAACGTTTTGTTAAACGGAAAAGTTTCAAAGGCCAAAATTATCGTTAAGGGATTAGATGAAATAGAACTAATTATTCCTGAAACGAAAAACTTAGACTTAACGCCCGAAAATATGCCCTTAAACGTGGTTTATCAAGACGAATACGTTGCGGTTATAGATAAACCCCAAGGACTTACCGTTCACGCTGGTAACGGCACTAAAGGGAATACGCTTGTTAACGCGCTTTTATTCCATTTAGATAATTTATCAGGTATAAACGGTGTAGCAAGACCTGGTATAGTGCATAGGATAGACAAAAATACATCAGGTTTATTAGTGGTCGCAAAAAATGATTATGCCCACGTGTTTTTACAAGAACAATTACAAAATAAGACATGCAAGAGAGAATACGTTGCCCTTTTAGAAGGAAACTTGAAGACTGATAGTGGGACCGTCAATACTTGTATTGGGAGAAATCCCAAAGATAGAACTAAAATGGCTGTAACAAGTTGTGGTAGAGTAGCGATAACCGATTATAAAGTCATTAAAAGATACGAAGGATATACCTTATGTTCTTTCTCGCTTAAGACGGGTAGAACGCATCAAATTCGCGTACATGCTAAATATTTGGGGCACCCTATAGTTGGCGATAAAGAATACGGGTATAAGACGAGTAAATTTAAGTTAAACGGCCAGTTGTTGCATGCAAGAAAATTAGAATTTATTCACCCGAACACGAAAATTAAAGTTAGTTTTGAAAGTGAACTTCCGCCTTATTTCGTTTCGGTGCTTGATAAATTAAAAAATATTTAATAAAAAGGAGTATTTATTATGAGAAATAACAAAGAGATGTTGCCATTTTTTTCGTTTGTAGCACTTGTGTTTATAGCTTTATTAGTGCTTGTAAACAGTATTTTACCGCATATTGGGATTATAATCGACGGCTTAGTATTTAGAATTATTTCGCTTATTAAAGACGTTTTAGTTCTATTTGTTGTTGGTGCGTTGGCTTATACTTTCATTAAACCCAAAACAAAAGCATGGGTAATAACCTATTGGGTTTCTATAATTATATTTGTTGCGGCATTAGTTATTAGTTTGTTTTAATATTTTTATAAGGAAAAATTTTTACAGTGGAAAAACCTTTAGTAGCATTAGTTGGTAGACCTAACGTTGGAAAATCAACCTTTTTTAATAAGGTTGTTGGCAAAAAAATATCTATAGTTGAAAATTTTCCAGGGGTAACAAGGGATAGGCTTTATGCCGATGCAGAGTGGTGCGGAAACGCGTTTACTTTAGTTGATACGGGTGGTTTAGAACTTAAATCAACCGATCAAATGTGGAAACATATTCAAGAACAAGCCGAGGTTGCTATAGATACCGCAAACGTAATAATTTTATTTACCGATGCGAAAACCGGACTTAATTCTTCTGATGAAGACGTTGCTATGAAGTTAAGAAAATCTGGCAAGCCCGTAGTTTTGGCAGTAAATAAACTAGATAATTATTCCCCTGACAAACTGTTTGAATTTTACAGTTTAGGGTTAGGGGAACCTTTTGGCATTTCCGCAGAACACGGTAATGGTATTGCTGACCTTTTAGATGAAGTTTGCTCTTATTTCGATGCTTCTTCTTATGAAGAAGAAAGTGATACTATAAAGTTAGCTGTTGTCGGTAAGCCCAATGCGGGTAAATCGAGTTTATGTAATAAATTACTTGGGTTTAACCGAACGATTGTGTCTGATATAGCGGGTACGACGCGTGATGCTATCGACACTGAATTCCTTTATAAAGACCAAAACTACACTATAATTGATACTGCGGGTATTAGAAAGAAAAAAGCGGTTGAAGAAGATCTTGAATACTATTCCGTTTTAAGAGCTTTAGGCGCAATTCGTAGAGCGGACGTTTGTATTATTATGATAGATTGTTCTGTTGGTATAACCGAACAAGACGTTAAAATTTGTGGTTACGTTCACGAACAGGGCAAACCTTCCGTTATTGTAATGAACAAGTGGGATCTCATTGAAAAAGATACGAATACGATAAATAAGTTTAACGTAGAACTTAATGAAGCCCTAAAGTTTATGGACTATATTGAATCCATTTACGTTTCAGCAAAAACGGGGTTAAGAACTGATAAAATTTTAGATTTGGCAAATAAAGTATTGCAAAATTCTAAACGTAAGGTTTCAACTGGTCAGCTTAACGATCTAATTCTTGACTGCGTAAGGGCAAACGAGCCCCCGTCGGTTAACGGCAAACGTCTAAAAATAATGTATTCAACACAAATCGGCGTGTCGCCACCATCGTTTGCGCTTTTTGTTAACGATTCTAGCTTAATGCATTTTTCATACAAGCGTTATTTAGAAAACTGTTTACGGCGCGCATACGATTTTAGCGGAACACCAATTAAATTATTGACTAGAGAAAGCGAAGATGAGTGATACTTTAATTTTAATTATTCTTGGAATATGTAGCTATTTTTTCGGCAATATAAACTGGGCGATAGTTATCTCTAAATTTAAAAAAACAGATATTAGAAAATTAGGTAGCGGAAATCCTGGAACACTAAATATGAGTAGGAATTTAGGAATAAAACTTGGCCTACTTACCTTCTTTTTGGATATTTTAAAAGGCGCGATTCCAACACTTGTTGCTTTTTTCGTGCTAAGGGGAAGGGTTTTTTATAATTCCGATTTCGCAGTGTCTGATTTCGCTATATACTTATGTGGCTTTATGGCTGTAATCGGGCATATTTATCCCGTGATATTTAAGTTTAAGGGCGGGAAGGGTATCGCTTCAACAATTGGCGTTTTAATTGTTTGTGAATCAGTTCACGGTGTAGAGTGGATAGCTATAGTTATAATGGCGCTCGTTGCGGCGTTGGTATTTATTTATTTTACCGAATTTGGCGCTATGGGTTCTTTTATAGCAATTACTCCTCCTGCGATTAGTGGTAGTATTAGATTGTTTTTGTTTTACTCTAAGTCTTTATATAACGTTACTATTGCCTTTTCAATCGTAACTAATATGTTGATATTCTCCATTTGTTTTTTCACGTGGTTTGCGCATAGAAAAAATATAGAACGAATGCTCTCTGGTGATGAACATCCAACGTCGATTAAAGAAATGGTGGTTAAAGCTAAATCTAAAAAAACTCAAAAAAATTCTAATAATAAATAAAAATTTTTACATAATTGAATTTTGCCTCTCATATATTACTTTTGTAACGTGTGGGAGGTTTTTTATGGAAAAATACGATATTTATAACGATATCTCAACAAGAACTAACGGTGATATTTATATAGGGGTCGTTGGACCAGTTAGAACGGGAAAATCAACGTTTATTAGTAAATTTATGGAAAAAATAGTTATTCCTAATATAAATAATAAACTTCAAAAGCAAATCGCTACTGATGAAATTCCTCAATCGGCAGATGGAAGTATGGTTATGACTACTCAGCCAAAATTTATACCCGCGAACGCCGTTAAAGTAACTTTTAAGAACAAAGTTAGCGCAAAAATTAGAATGGTTGATTGTGTTGGATACGTTGTAGACGGAGCGACAGGCATAACGAATAATGAAAAACCAAGGCTTGTAAAAACACCTTGGAGCGATAAAGAAATTCCATTTGAAACCGCTGCGGAAATTGGCACCGAAAAAGTTGTTAACGAATATTCAACAATATCAATAGTCGTAACTTGTGACGGCAGTTTTACTGATATCAAGCGAGAAAACTACTTGCCAGCCGAGACAAAGGTGATAAACCAACTAAAAAATGCAAAAAAACCGTTTGTAATTGTTTTAAATTGTAAAGATCCAAATAGTGAAAATTCAATTAATCTTGCTAGGGAACTAGAAGAAAAGTATCAAATCCCGGTAATTAGTACTAACGTATTAGATTTAAGCGTAGAAACTATTAACGTTATTTTAGAAAAAATCTTGCTAGAATTTCCTATGTACAATTATAACGTTTCCATTCCAGGCTGGATGAGAGCGCTTCCTTCTAACAATCACATAATTTCAAACCTAATTGAAAGGGTAAAACAAGCATCGTTTGACGTTTCTAAAATGGGTGAGTTATCTAAAATAACGGATAATTTATGCGAAAACGAATATTTTAACGACGTTGACGTTAAGGAAATAAAATTAGGTGAAGGGATTTGCGATTTTTCATTAACTTGCAAAGACGGTGTTTTTTACAAAGTTTTATCAAGCGAGTGTAACGAAGAGATTACTGACGATTACAAGCTTATGTCTTATATAAAGTCCTTTTCTGACGAGAAAAGGAAATACGAAAAGGTTAAAGACGCGCTTCAATCGGCGGAAGATAACGGTTACGGGGTCGTTTTGCCAAATTTAAGTGAAATGATATTGGAAGAACCTATTTTAGAAAAACACGGAGGAAAATACGGCGTAAAAATTAAAGCGCGCGCACCAAGTTTACATATTGTTAAGGTAGACGTCGCTTCTGAAGTTAATCCGTATATTGGCAGTGAAAAACAAGGGGAAGATTTTCTTAACTATTTGCTAGAAAAATTCGAAGACGGTAAAGATAGTGTTCTTGAAACTAATTTTTTTGGAAAAACCTTGCATCAACTGATTTCGGAAGGTATGTCAAATAAAATAGTAGCTGTTCCCAAAGAAGTTCAAAGCAAAATGCGAAAGACCTTAACTCGTATAGTGAACGAAAACAAGGGCGGACTAATCTGTATATTATTGTAAAAAAATTAACCCGTATAAAAATACGGGTTAATTTTTTATTTTCTATTTTTTATTACAATTTTTTCTAAAATACTAACAAAAAAGTACATAAATGCCGACAAAAAACACAAAACGACAGTTGAAGCCATAACTAAATCTAATTTAAATACTTGCCCGCCATATACAATTAGGTATCCTAAACCAGCTCTAGAAACAAGATATTCTCCCATTATTGAGCCTATCCAAGACATACCAACACTAATTTTCAATGTGTTAATTAACGTTGGTAAACTGCCAGGTACAACTAATTTAGTTAATATTTGAAATTTATTTGCACCCATTGATTTTAGTAGGGTGATTTTATCTTCATCTGTTGCCATAAAACCGTTTAGTAAAGAAATAATCGCAACTATAATAGTGATTAAAATTGCCATAAAGATTATTGCTTTACTTCCGCTTCCGCACCAAACTATAATAATAGGTCCTAGAGCAATTTTGGGTAAACTGTTTAGAACGACCAAATATGGTTCTAATATCTTTCTAAGGCGTTCCGACCACCAAAGCGCTAGCGCTATAACATAAGCAAAAATTACTGAAATTATAAACCCTAATAAAGTTTCGTAAAGGGTGACGGATAGGTGATATAACAAATTGTCTTCTAAAGCAAGATAGTAAATGGTAGAAAAAATCTTAGAAGGGCAACTTGTAATGAAAGAATCTATTACGTTTAATCTCGCGAGTAACTCCCATACAAGTAGCCCTACGACTAAAATAGCAATTCTAACAAAATTAACTAAGTAGGTTTCTCTTTTAATTTTTCTTAAATACAACAAGTGTTGTGGGGAATAGCTAGATTTGTTTTTCATTGGTTAAGTTCCCTCCATAAAATTTCAAACCATTTACTGAAATTTTTGCTTTCTCTTTTGTGTATAGGAGTGTCTCCTTCGATATTAGGCTTGTGAATATTTTTCACCTTTGATGGTCTATCGGAAAGCACTATGATTATGTCTGACATAGATATCGCTTCAGATATATCGTGAGTAACTAAAACGGTAGTTTTTTTCTCTTGTTTTATAATTTGATAAACGTCGTTGTTAACCGATAGTCTTGTTTGAGAATCTAGCGCTGAAAAAGGTTCGTCTAATAGTAAAATCTTGGGATTAGACACCAAAGTTCTAATAAGCGCAACTCTTTGTCGCATACCACCTGATAGTTGTTCAGGATATTTTTTCTTAAAATCTTTAAGACCGTATTTGTCTAATAAATAATTTGCATATTCACGCTTTTCTTTGGTGTTTATTTTTTTAATTTCTAACGGTAGATACACGTTTTTTTCAATCGTTCGCCAAGGGAAAAGATGATCTTTTTGTAACATATACCCTAGTGAAGAGTTTGTTTTTGTAACTTCTTTTCCGTCTATGCGAATAGATCCCGAAGAAGGTTCTAATAAACCTGCAATCATTGAGAGTATGCTCGTTTTACCGCATCCCGACGGCCCGATAATAGAAACAAAGTCGCCTTCAAGACAATCAAAACTAAGCCCGTTAATTGCGTTTATTTCATCAGTTGCCGTTTGGTAGGTTAACGAAACGTTTTTAAGTTCCAAAATTTTTTTCATAATTTCTCCTTTGTAAGAAGTAGATTTTTATAAAGTATTTGCTATTGAATTATCAACTAATTTAGTAAAATCCACTTTTTCGTTTAGTTCTCCTGCGTAAATCATAACGTTTTGCAACAAGTCAAAGCTTTCTTCTGTTGCTGATAACGTGTTTTTCCAAGCATTAATATTTTTATAACTTTTTATTGAAGTTTCAATTGATTCAACAGAAGTAAGTGGGAAATGTTCTATAATTTTTTCGGCAACGTCTCTTTCAGTGTGCGTAAATAAATAGTCTATTCCTTTTTTTACAGCCGTTAAAAATCCTTTTACAGTTTCTTGATTGTTTCTAATATAACTTTCAAGCGCTATAAAAGACGTGTAGGGGATTTCACCACCTTGTGCGCCAACGCTAGATACTACTTTCCATTTACCTTCTTTTTCGTATTCCGATGCGGTTGGCTCGAATACCGTGCAATAATCGGCAGTTCCGTTTAAAAACGCACTTGTCATTAGATTGAATTGCACGTCGAAATTAAGATTATAGTCAACACCGTTAATAAGACCTAGTTCTTTCATAATATACTCAAAAGTCATTGCGGGAACGCCTCCACGTCTACCTGCAAGAATCTCTTTGCCTCTTAAGTTTAGCCAAGAGAATTCTTCATCGATGTTTCTAGAAACTAAAAAAGAGCCGTCTCTCCAAGTGAGTTGACCAAAAACTTTAGGTGCATCCTGTTTATTTTGATTATTTACGTAAATAACCGTTTCGGGTCCCATTAGGCCGATTTGCGCCGAACCTGAAAGAACTGCCGTCATCGAATTATCTGCGCCACCACCGTTAGTTAAGACTATTTCTATGCCTTCGTCTTCAAAATAACCGTTTTCAATTGAAAGGTATAAAGGTGCGTAAAATACTGAGTGAGTAACCTCGTTTAATTGAATAGTTTTTAGCCCGCTAGTGTTTTTACATGCCGAAAGTGGCAAGATCATAAGTAATGTTGATAAAATTATTGCAAAAAATTTTTTCATATAATTCTCCAAAAATATTTATTTTTTTGTCCTATAAAATATCATATGAAAGTGAAATAACGTTTGACATTATTTTATAAATAAAGTATAATACAATGCGAAATAAAGGTAACTATAAGGAGAAAATCCATCATGGATATGGAAAAAACGTATAATCCTACCGAGTTTGAGTCTCAAATATATCAAGATTGGGAAAAGAACGGGTATTTTAGGGCTGAAGTTAACCCTGATAAACTTCCTTTTACCATCGTTATACCTCCACCAAACATAACCGGTCAATTACATATGGGCCACGCTCTTGACGAAACGTTGCAAGATACGCTTATTCGTTTTAAGAGAATGCAGGGCTATTCTGCTTTGTGGCTTCCCGGAACTGACCACGCTTCAATTGCGACCGAAGTTAAAATTGTTGAACAAATGGCTAAAGAAGGTTTAACAAAAAAAGACGTTGGTAGAGACGGCTTTTTAGATCGTGCTTGGAAATGGAAAGAAAAATACGGTGGAAGAATTATTGAACAACTTAAAACGCTTGGTTCTTCTTGTGATTGGTCTAGACTTTCGTTCACTATGGATGAAAGATGTTCTCGTGCAGTTAAAGAAGTATTCGTAAACCTATACGAAAAAGGGTTGATTTATCGTGGGGATAGGATAATTAACTGGTGTCCCGACTGTAAAACCGCGCTATCCGATGCAGAAGTTGAATACGTTGAAGAAGACAGTAATTTATGGTATATAAAATATCCTGTAAAAGATTCTAGCGAATTTTTAACAGTTGCTACTTCACGTCCTGAAACTATGTTGGGGGATACTGCTGTTGCAGTTAATCCTAAGGATGAAAGATATAAACATTTAATAGGAAAAACGCTTGTTTTACCTATAGTTAATAAAGAAATTCCCGTTGTTGCGGACGAATACGTTGAACTAGAGTTTGGTACTGGTGCAGTAAAAATAACCCCTGCGCACGACCCTAACGACTTTGAAGTTGGACTAAGACATAACCTAGAAGTTATTAGAGTTTTGAACGATGACGGAACAATGAACGAGCTTGCTGGGAAATATAACGGAATGCATTCTTTAGATTGTAGAAAAGAGATAGTTAAAGAACTTGAATCTTTGGGTTTACTAGTTAAAATAGAACCGCTACATCATAACGTAGGGCATTGTTATAGATGTAATCACACTGTAGAACCTATCGTTTCTAAACAATGGTTTGTAAAAATGCAACCATTAGCCGACCCTGCAATTGACGTCGTTAGAAAGAAAAAAGTTAAATTTACTCCCGATAGATTTTCTAAAATTTATTTCAATTGGATGGAAAACATTAAAGACTGGTGTATTTCACGTCAGTTGTGGTGGGGGCATAGAATACCGGCCTATTATTGCCAAGATTGTGGAAAGATGGTTATCTCTAAAGAAGACGTTAAGATTTGTCCTAAGTGTCAAGGAACTTCAATCAAACAGGATGAAGACGTTTTAGATACGTGGTTCTCTTCTGCTTTATGGCCTTTCTCAACGTTGGGTTATCCCGAAATGACGGAAGATTTAAAATATTTTTATCCAACCGACGTTTTAGTTACCGGTTACGACATAATCTTTTTCTGGGTTGCGCGAATGATATTCTCTGGTTTAGAGCACATGAAACGTATACCTTTTAAAGACGTTTTAATTCATGGTTTAGTCCGTGACTCGCAAGGTCGAAAGATGAGTAAATCTTTAGGTAACGGTATCGACCCAACCGAAATTATAAATAAGTACGGAGCGGATACTCTTAGATTTTCTCTAATTAACGGAGTTTCGGCGGGAAGTGATATGAGATTTTCCGATGAAAAAATCGAAGGCGCACGTAACTTTATGAACAAGGTTTGGAACGCTTCTCGTTTCGTTTTACTTAACGTAGACGGCAGGGAAATATTGGATATTAAAGATTGCAAACTTTCAAGCGCGGATAAGTGGATTATTACTAAACTAAATAAAATCGTTAAAGACGTTACCGTTAATATGGAAAAATTTGAAATGGGCGTTGCACTAGCAAACCTTTACGATTTTGTTTGGACGGATTTTTGCGATTGGTATATCGAGCTTAGCAAACCCGTTCTTTATGGGGAAGATGACTTTAAACGAGACACGACGGTTAGTGTGTTAGTCTTCGTACTAGGTGAAATATTAAAATTGTTGCACCCGTTCGTTCCGTTTATTACTGAAAAAATTTATCAAAGTATGCCTAACTCTAACGGCCCGTTAATGCTTGCTGAATTCCCAAGATATTCCACCAAACTTAACTATTCAAGTAGCCTAAAAGAGATAGACTCGATCAAAGAGATAATTAAAACGATAAGAAATATAAAGGTTAAAGTAGGTTGCGCTCCTTCTAAAAAAGTTTCTTTATACGTTGTTACCGATCAAAAACGTATAATTAACAACGGCAGTGTTTACGTTAAAAAACTTGCAGGCGTTGATTCTATTTCGTTTATAAATTCTAAAGAGGACGTTTCTGATAAAACGGTTTCAGGAATTATAGATGGATTTGAACTATATATTCCGCTTGGCGAACTTGTTGACGTGAACAAAGAAATTGAAAGATTAACCACTGAATTAAATACCGTTGAAAAAGAAATTCAACGTGCGAGTGGAAAACTTGCTAATGCTGGATTTTTAGACAAAGCACCGAAAGCGCTTGTTGACCAAGAAAGAAACAAACTTGATAAATATGTTGAAATTCGCGAAAAATTAGTTGTTCAAATTAAAGATCTTAAAGGTGAATAGACAAAAAAAGTAGGCACTAGTTTTAAGTGTCTACTTTTTTATTAGTAATTTTTCGATAATTTTTACATTTTAACGAGCATATTTTGGGAAGTTGAGCATTGACAAAATTAGGAAATTATTATAGAATATAATAAAATCAATCTAGGAGGATTTATTGTGAATTATAAAAGTGCCGATTGGCGAGACAAAATGAACTTGGTTTTAGACTACAACAATATGATGGCTGACTACATAGGTGATGAGCAAGGTTTTTCGTCAACTGTTTTTGAAGAAAATAAAAAATTTATCTCTAAAGCTTATAATATCGTTAAAGAAAATCGTGGAAAAGGCATGATGGGGTGGACCGATCTTCCTTATAATCAAAACGAAATTGTAAAAGATATATTGTTTACCGCAAAAAATATTCGCAAAAAATTTGACAACTTTGTTGTTTTAGGCATTGGCGGAAGTGCGTTAGGTCCTACCGCTGTTTTTCAGGCGCTTTGCCATTTAAGGCACAATGAACTTCCTAAATCAAAAAGAAAGGTTCCAAAACTATACGTAGAAGACAACGTTGACCCTGAACGTATGAGCGCGCTGCTTGACGTTATAGATATTAACAAAACTTGTTTTAACGTAATAACAAAAAGTGGTGCGACAAGTGAAACGATGGCTCAATATCTAATTATTATGGATATATTAAAGTCTAAACTTGGCGACAAGGCGAAAGATCATATGATTGCCACCACGTCAATGACCAAGGGTAACCTTATTAAGATTGCTAAAGCAGAAAATTTAAAAACTTTTTATATTCCCGACGGTGTTGGTGGAAGATTTTCTGAACTATGTCCAGTGGGTTTGTTGCCCGCAGCCGTTTTGGGTATTGATATAAAGGCTATGCTTGCCGGTGCAAAACATATGGACAAAATTTGTATGAATAAAAACGTTTTAGAAAATCCTGCGTTAATTTCGGCTCTTTTACAAGTATTATCGATGGAAAAGGGCAAAAACGTTTCGGTTATGATGCCTTATGCCGATAGTCTAAAATATATTGCCGACTGGTACTGTCAACTATGGGGCGAAAGTTTAGGTAAAGCCGTCGATAACGATGGAAAAGAAGTTTTTGTAGGACAAACGCCTGTTAAAGCGCTTGGTGTTACCGATCAACACTCGCAAGTTCAACTATATAGAGAAGGTCCGTTTGATAAGGTAATTACTTTAATTGGTGTAAAAAATTACCGAACGACTTTTGAAATTAGCAAAGGCTGTGAAGATATACCTGACGTATCGTTCCTTTGCGGGCATACTTTAAATGAACTAATCACTGCTGAAAGAGAAGCAACTGAATATGCTTTAACCACTGCAAAACGTGCAAATCATACGATAATTTTACCCGAAGTTAATGCTTTTACCATAGGCGAACTATTATATTTGTTTGAGATGGAAACGGCTTATGCAGGGGCGATGCTAAATATAAACACCTTTAACCAACCAGGTGTCGAAGGTGGTAAAAACGCGACCTATGCTTTATTCGGCAAAAAGGGTTACGAAAAGACTAAAGAAGAAATGGATAACGCTCCAAAGAAAAATCAAAAATATTTCTGCTAATTGATATGGCGAAGGGGAAAATGGTAAAAAAAGGCAATAGTCTTCAAAATTATTTGTTCCATCAAGGGTCGTTTTATCGTGCTTTTGATTATTTTGGTGCGCATTTTTCTAAGTTAGACGGGAAAAATGGCGTAATTTTTAGAACGTGGGCGCCCAACGCAACGACTGTTGGGGTTGTTGGTGACTTTAACGGATGGAACGAAAGCGGTTATTTAATGAAAAGAATAACTAAAGGCGGTATTTTTGAACTATTCGTACCAAATTTAAAAGAATTTTGCGCTTATAAATATTCGGTAACTTCATTTAATAAAACCGTATTGAAAGCCGACCCTTACGCTTTTCATTCCGAAACACCGCCAAAGACGGCTTCTAAAATATACGATTTAGAAGGATATTGTTGGGGTGACGATTATTTCTTAAAAAACAAATCTCCGCAATACGACAAACCTATTAACGTTTATGAAGTTAATTTGGCGTCGTGGAAGCGTAAAGAAAATGGTGACTACTATTCATACGTTGAGTTAGCAAAAGAATTGGTTGCTTACGTTAAAGACCTTGGATATACCCACGTTGAGTTTATGCCACTAGCGGAATATCCGTTTGACGGTTCTTGGGGGTATCAGGTTACGGGGTATTATTCTATTACGTCTAGGTTTGGAACTCCTAAAGATTTTATGTATTTAGTCGACACCTTCCACCAAAACGGAATAGGCGTTATACTTGACTGGGTTCCCGCGCATTTTCCAAAAGATGAACACGGTTTATATATGTTCGACGGGTCAACGTGTTATGAAAACCCTATTGAATGTCGTCGTTCTAACAAAACTTGGGGAACACACGTTTTTGATTGGGGAAGAAATGAAGTTAGAAGTTTTTTGATTTCAAACGCTTTATTTCTTTTTGAAAAATTTCATATAGATGGTTTAAGAGTGGACGCCGTTGCTTCAATGCTTTATCTAGATTATGATAAAGAAGACGGGGAATGGATACCTAACGTTAACGGTGGTAACTATAATTTAGATGCTATTGCTTTTTTCAAACAGTTAAATAGCGCTGTTTTTGAAAAATTCCCTAACGCTTTAATGATTGCAGAAGAATCCACGGCTTTTCCGCTTATAACTCATCCCGTTTACAACGGTGGGTTAGGTTTTAATTTTAAGTGGAATATGGGGTGGATGAACGACGTTTTATCATATTTTAAGGTTGACCCTTATTTTAGATCGCACGAACACAATAAACTAACTTTTTCAATGTGTTATGCGTTTAGTGAGAATTACGTTTTGCCTTTTTCTCACGACGAAGTAGTTCATGGGAAAAAATCTCTTATAGATAAAATGCCAGGCGACGTAAATTGTAAATTTTCTAATTTGCGTGCTCTTTACTTATACACTTATTCGCACCCGGGCAAAAAACTTTCGTTTATGGGCAGCGAGTTCGCTCAGTTTAGAGAGTGGAATTATAAAGATGGGTTAGAGTTCTTTTTAATTAACAACTATCCGTTACATAAAAAATTCTTAAAATTTACTAAAAGATTAAATGAAATATATAAAAATTTCCCCGCTTTATATGAAATTGAAAACTCGTGGGATGGGTTTAAGTGGATTTCAGCCGATGAACGTGATAATAACGTTATATCATTTGAAAGGAAAGATAAAAAGGGAAATACGCTTGTTTCAATTATTAATTTTTCTGGAAATTATTATAAGAATTATAGGCTTGGGCTAGAAAAAGGGGAATATGAAAAGATAATTTGTTCTGATGATAAAAGATACGGTGGTAACGGTCAAAACACAAAAAAACATTATAAGACTAGTAAAAAATTCGCTCACGGCAAAGAAAACTCAATTTTAATTTCTTTACCAGCGTTTTCAGGCATTTACTTTAAAAAAATCAAATAGAATTTTATTTTAAGGAGCAATATATGAAAGGGAAGAAAAAATGCGTAGCAATGTTACTTGCAGGTGGAAAAGGTAGTAGACTATACGCACTAACTAATAACATCGCTAAACCAGCGGTGTCGTTTGGTGGTAAGTATAGAATTATTGATTTTCCTTTGTCAAACTGCGTAAACTCAGGTATTGATACAGTGGGCGTTTTAACTCAGTATCAACCACTTATACTAAACGACTATATAGGTAACGGTCAACCTTGGGACTTAGATAGAACGTTTGGCGGTGTACATATTCTTTCACCGTATCAAGCAAAAAAATCGTCCGACTGGTACAAGGGCACAGCGAACGCAATCTATCAAAACATGCATTTTATGAAACAGTTTAACCCTGAATACGTTTTAATTTTATCGGGCGACCATATTTATAAAATGAATTATTCGTTAATGCTTAATTACCATATCCAAAATGGAGCAGATTGCACGATTTCGGCAATTGAAGTTCCTATTGAAGAAGCGTCTCGTTTCGGTATTCTAAACACGACCGAAGACGGCGTTATTTACGAATTTGAAGAAAAACCAAAAAAACCAAAATCAAATTTGGCGTCTATGGGTATATACATATTTACGGCGGAAAAATTATTCAAATATTTAGAAGACGATAGTAAAAATCCTAATTCTTCAAACGACTTTGGTAAAGACGTTTTGCCTGCTATGTTAAACGACGGGAATAAAATGATGGCTTATAAGTTTGAAGGGTATTGGAAAGACGTTGGAACTATATCTTCTTTGTACGATGCAAATATGGATTTGCTTGGGGATAGTCCTAAGTTTGACGTTACTGATACGTCTTGGAAAATTCAGTCAAGAAGCCCCTTGGCGCCTCCGCATTATATAAACGATACTGCAAAGACAACAAACAGTATTATAATGTCCGGTTGTGAAATTTACGGTACAGTAGAAAATAGCATTTTAGCAAGTTCTGTTATCGTTGAAGAGGGAGCAGTTATCAAAAATAGCATAATTATGTCAGACGTAACTATAGGTGAAAACGCTTTTATTGACCACGCTATTATTGATGAAAACGTAACCGTTGGCAAGAATGCTAAAATAGGCAGTGGAAACAATCCAAAAGGACTTATAACTTTAATTGGAAGAAATACTAATATAGGTAAATGCACTGAAATAAAATGTGGCGCCATGGTTGAAGAAGACGTTTTAACGGGGGAAAAATAATATGAGAGCGGTTGGAATTATATTTTCAAATATACACGATAATAACTTGCCTGAATTAGCAAGGATACGTACCCTAGGTTCTATACCTTTTGGTGGAAGATATCGTTTGATAGATTTTCCTTTATCAAACATGGTTAACTCTGGAATAGATACTGTCGGTATAATTACAAAAAGCAACTATCAATCTTTAATGGACCACGTTGGAAGTGGTAAAGATTGGGATCTTGCAAGAAAAGACGGTGGTGTTATATTTTTACCCCCGTTTGGTGATATAAGCAACGATAGATTATACACTTCTAGGCTAGAAGCCCTAAAAGGTGTTACTAATTTCTTGTTCCGTGCCGATGAAGAATACGTTGTTATGACCGATTGCGATAATATTTGCAAACTAAATTACAACGAAGTTATAGAACAGCACATAAAAAATAATGCAGATATTACTATGGTATACAAGAAATGTAACGGTAACGACTACGTGGATAACGCCGTACTTACCAAACTTTCTCTCGACGGTGATAGAGTTGTTGGCGTTAATATATCTTCGCCGGAAGAAAACGAAGAAATAAACTCGTTTATTAATATTTACGTAATCAAAAAATCATTATTACAAAATATCGTTATGGATAGTATTTCTCATAACAAACGCCATTTTACTAAAGACGTTATTATTTCAAACCTAAGAAGTATGAAAATTTGCGCTTACGAATATAAGGGATACTATTCGGGTATTTCTTCACTTCAAGCATATTTTAACTGCAATTTAAGTTTATTAGACAAGAAAAACAGAATAGAATTATTTGGTGATAGAAACGTTTTCACTAAAGTTAGAGATAGCGCGCCCACAAAGTACGGCAACTGCGCTGTAGTTAAAAACTCTATGATAGCCGACGGTTGCGAAATCGAAGGCGAAGTTGAAAATAGTATTATTTTCCGCAACGTTAAAGTTGCAAGAGGCGCCGTTGTCAAAAATAGTATTGTAATGCAAAATACAGTTTTGGGTGAAAAATCTATTTTAAATTGTATTATAGCCGATAAAAACGTTGTTGTTAGAGACAAAAAAGTTTTATCTGGCAGTGAAAATCATCCTTTCTATATAGGCAAAGGAATAATGATATAGGAGAGAATATGGCTACTAAAAAAACTACTGCAAAAACTACTGCCGTTACTAAAAAGAAAACAAGTGTTTCTAAAAAATCAGAGAAAAAAATAACTAACCTAAAGGTTAGTGTTAAAAACAAAATTATTTATCTAGGCTCTGAATGTGCGCCATTTATTGCAACGGGTGGCCTTGCTGACGTATTAGGCTCGCTACCTAAAGCAGTTGCTCAAAATAAAAATTACGACGTTAGCGTGATTTTGCCTCTTTATAGCAATATTGCTAGCGATTTTAGAAAAGATTTTAAGTTTTTAACAAGTTTTAACGTTTCAGTTGGTTGGCGTTTACAATATTGCGGTGTCTTTTTTACCGAATATCAAGGCGTAAAATTTTATTTTTTAGATAACGAATATTATTTTAAGAGAGAAGGCAATATTT
>JAEIGA010006590.1_pt1 | contig 17694 bp, 16 predicted proteins | sample 9270691 | NCBI WGS metagenome assembly JAEIGA01 (sample SAMN17057246, study PRJNA624740) | gut metagenome | biome: biome; isolation source: fecal sample | host: Bos grunniens | place: China: Xizang | collected 2019 | reverse complement strand
TCAACATATTTTTTAATTCTAGGGTCAACATTTTGAGTATAATAATCATATTCATTAATTTTATTAGCAGCTAAGAAAGCAGTTTTAAATTTATCAAAAGAATCTACTTCTGCTTCTCTAACTTCTTCAAAAGCTTTTGCTAATAATAAATCTAATGATAATTCAGGATATTTTTCTTTACATTTTAAATATAATTGTTTTAAAAATTCATCATCTAATTTTTTCATCTCAACTTCATTCCTTATTTATAAAATTTTCATTTAATTATTTATATAATATTATTCTAAGCTTTTTTGTATTGCACCTATTACAACAGCAAATTCACCATCTTCAGAAAGTATAAAATTTACTTTATGTAATTTTTCTAATTTTTCAATTATATCTTTTACGACTGGTATTACTGTTATATTTCCTATAACAACAATATCTTTAATATTTAAATTTTGTGTAGCAAAAACAGCCATCATTCCTATAACTTCAAATATCATATTTAAAAGTCCTAAAACAATATCTTCTTTTTTACTATCCTTTTCAAATTTTCCAAAATTAGCTAAAGTTAAATCTGATGGTAATGTTTCAATTTCTTTATCAGTAATATCACCAATTCTTAAATCAATTTTACTTAAATCACCTTTTTGAGATAATTCTAATATTTCCTTAAAAGTACTTACATTTAAGATTCTATCACACATATTTAAAAGTGTACCTGCACCAACTCCAGTTCCACCTAAATGTTTGACCTCTTCCTGAGTTACTTTTATCAATGCTGTTCCTGTTCCAACGCTTACAACAATAGCTTCTTTTTTTTCAGATATATATTTTCCACCAGTTGCTATAGCTATAAATTCTTCAACTTTTTCTATTAGGACATTATATTTTGATAAATCAATTTTATCAGCTCCAATTCCAGTAACTACAAATTTTTCTATACTTTTGATATTATTACTTTCAATAAAAGCTTGTACTTGATTTTCTGCAGAATCATTTTTTTGATAAATTTTTCTATTTATAAATTCATTATTTTTATATTCTACCACCTTAATAGTAGAGCTTCCAACATCAATTCCTATAATACTCATATATTACCTCTTTATATTTATTGTAAAACTAATTCTTTTTCCTTAACTAATTCACAAATAAAATCAGCTGTTTTTTCTACTCCTAATACATCACTATTTATACAAATATCATAATTTGAATGATCTGTCCATTCTTTTTCTGTATAATATTTATAATGATTTCCTCTTAATTTATCAATTCTTTTAATTTCTTTTTCAGCTTTTTCTTTATCTAATCCATAAAATTTAATTGCTCTTTTTAATTTTCCTTCCATATCACTATAAATAAACACTTTGATCACATTTTCTTTATCTTTTAATATAAAGTCTGAGCATCTACCTATAATAACACAAGATTCTTTATTTGCAATTTCATTTACAATTTCAGTTTCTTTAAAAAATAACTCATTAGTATTATTTGAATCAAAATAATAACCATTATTTAATAATCCATCATTTTTTTGTTCACTATTTTCAATATATTCTTCTGACAAACCAGTTTCTTCAGCTAATTTTACAATCAATTCTTTATCATAAAATTTAATACCTAATTTATCTGCAATTAATCTTCCAACATATCTACCACCAGAACCATATTCCCTAGCAATAGTAATTACTATATGTTTATTTAAAATATTATTTGTACTAGTATCATCAATTAAAGCTTCACTTCTAACTTTTGACTTACTCAAATTTTTAACTTCAAAAATTAATAATATTATAGCAAGTAAAAATGCTAATGCATCAGCAACAGGTCCTGCCCAAAGTAAACCTTTTATTCCTATAATACTACTTAAAATAAACATTGATGGTATTAATAACAATATTTGTCTTGATAATGATAATATTGCACTTTTGCTACTTTTTCCAATTGCTTGAAAGAATATTCCTGATGGAATTTGAATTCCGTTACATATGCAAAGTAAAAGATATGTCTTAAAAGTCATACAAGCAAATTCAATATATAATTTATCTCCAGAACCAAATAATGAAATTAATTTATCTGGTATTATTTGGAATAAAATAAATGCTATAGTACTAATTGAAACTCCTGCTGTTAAAACAATTCTTAAAGCTTTTTTAACTCTATCATACTTTTTAGCTCCATAGTTATATCCAAAGATTGGTTGTGCTCCAACAGCAATTCCTAAAATAATACTTGTTAGAATTTGATTTATTTTCATAACAATACCAACAACAGTTATTGGAATTTCTGCTCCATATTTAGATTCTGCACCATATTTTCCTAAAAGATTATTTTGAATTGCGATTAATAATACAAAGCTCATTTGAGTTATAAAACTACTAATTCCTAAAGCTAATATTCTTCTACAAACTCTAAATTTAGGCTTTAAATCTTGTTTAGATAATTTAATTGTTTTAAATTTTCTTATATATAAAATATTTAAAATAAATGTTACAAATTGACTTAAAATTGTAGCAATTGCAGCACCTTCTACTCCCATATCAAATACAAAAATAAATATTGGGTCTAAGATTGTATTTAGTATTGCACCTGTAAGCATTGATACCATTGAATATTTTGGACTTCCATCTGTTCTAATAATTGAATTCAAACTAGTTCCTATCATTACAAATGGTAAACCCATTGCTATAATTCCACCATATTCTAAAGCATATGGTCTTAAAGCCTCAGTACATCCAAATAAATCTAAGAATTGTGGTAAAAATAATAAAGTAATAGCACAAAATACTAAAGATGAGATAATAATCATTATAATACCATTACCAACACCTTTTTTAGCTTCTTCTTCTTTTTTCTCTCCAAGTTTTAAACTAAAATATGCAGATGTTCCATCTCCAATCATTAAAGCAAATGCTAAACCAATTACAGATAATGGAAATACAACATTTGTTGCTCCATTTCCTAGAGCACCTACACCATGACCTATAAAAATTTGGTCAACCATATTATATAAAGCATTCACTACCATTGAAATAATACAAGGTATTGAAAACTTTCTAATCAATTTTCCTATTCGTTCTGTTCCTAAAATGTTTTCTTCTTTTTCCACTTTCTACTCCTTCTAATTTTCACATTTATTTAATCATATCTTTTATTACTTCTCCCGCAATTATGAGTCCTGCAACAGATGGTACAAAAGAAATACTTCCAGGAACTTGTTTTTTCATATCATTCCTATCACATTCTATATTGGTTTTAATTGGTATTTCTTTTGAATAAACTACTTTTAATTTTTTTATTCCTCTTACTTTAAGTTCTTTTCTCATAACTTTTGCAAGTGGACATACTTCTGTTTTATAAATATCAGTAACTTCAAATTTTGTAGGATCTAATTTATTTCCTGTTCCCATACTAGATATTATCGGAATATTCAATTTATTTGCTCTCATAACTAGTTCTATTTTTGCAGTTACAGTATCAATGCAATCTACAACATAATCAACTGTTTCATCAAAATACTCTTTACTTTCCGGCATAAAAAATTCTTGAAATATTTCTATCTCAGCTTTAGGATTAATTTCTAAAATTCTTTCTTTTGCCACTTCAACTTTTGGTTTCCCAATAGTTTTTTGAGTAGCAATAATTTGTCTGTTTATATTAGATATTGATACTACATCATTATCTACTAATATAAATTTTTTAACACCAGCTCTAACTAATCCTTCAAGTACATAAGAGCCTACTCCTCCAATTCCAAATATTGCCACTTTAGAATTTTGTAATTTCTCTATTCCGTTTTTTCCAATCAATAATTCTTCTCTAGAAAATTCTTCTAACATTTTTCTTTCTTCCTTTCTAAAGCAAGTTTTCTTAATCCTAATATACCAGCTATTAATTCTACTATACTTGCTATTATAGATACATAAGCACCCACAATTAAACTATAAATTATCCATAATATAGAAGTTCCCAAAGATAAGGTATACGTTGTTTTTAAATCTTTAAACCATGTAGCACAAGTATATATAGAATGTATAAATATTGGTATCATAGAATAGATACCTTCATATGTAAATATTCCAGCAATAATAAATGCACTTACAAATATTAATAAATAACAAATAGATATTTTTTTATTTCTTTTTTCTAAATTATAAAATAAAACATTTTTTAAAAGCGATATTACACTAGAGATACACCCAGAATACGCTTGTAATATTAAATATTGTATTCCATAAAAAATATTTGTTATTAATTGTACAATAAAAAAATCTTTTTTATTAGTTTTTTGATAACTAATAAAACATGTTATTAAAGCAAATGTTCCAAAAATTTGGGCTATAAAATATTCCATCTTTTTCCTCTTTTATTATTAAATATATAGCATATTATATTTAAATATACTAACTTAATTATTATAGCATTTATTTTTCAAATTTTAAAGTATTTTAGGCAATTTTAAGGCTTCTTTTCAAACTTCATGTAATAGCAAATTTAAATTTATTTTAAAAAAAATTCCCTCGCTTAGCAAGCAAGGGAACAGCAACAATATTCAGTTTTAATTTGAGACATTATGATGAATAACAGGTTTTGTATCAGGAGTTATAGCTTCAAAAATGTAACAATTTTCCTTACAATATCTTATTATCCATTCCAAAGCTTCCAAAGTCTCGTCATGCCCTCCGGAATCATGCATCAAAACAACATTTAACCTTCCAGGTTTTATTCCAGATGTAACATTCTCATAAATTTCATTAGATGTCTTAGCAGAACCTGCATCTCCACTATCGACATTCCAATCGTAAAAAATATAACCATGTTCCTCAACTACTTGCACGGCCTCTGTCATAATACCTTTACAATAGCTTCTACTAACAGTATTCGAAGCTCCGCCGGGAAATCTGATTATTTTTGCAGAATATCCACCCGTTGTTTCTTCTACCAAAGTCTGAATTTTTTCAAAATTTCCCATCAAAGCATCAATAGAAGTATAGATTTCAGAATAAACATGTGAATATCCATGAAGACCAATAGTGTGTCCATCTTCATATATTTGCTTCACAATGTCATTCTTACTTTTATCATATCCAACTAAAAAGAATGTTGCTTTAATATCATTTTCTTTTAAAAGTTCCAGTATCTTTGGTGTGACGTTTGGGCTTGGGCCATCATCAAAAGTAAGACAAACTCTTCCTTTTACAATGTTGATGGTTCGATTCACTACTGTAGAATTTTGATTTGAATCCATCACCGAATATTCTGCTAGATATTGGTTGTTTGCTATTTTAATTAATTTACTTACAACGTTTTCTGTGATATCACCATCATAATTATCTGTTGCAGTATAGCCTTCTTCTGTATATTCCTCAATGTCTTTCAGAGTAATTTCAGAAGCGCCATTTAGCAAAATTTTTGGTTTTTGCGTATCAACCACAGAAAATACAACTTTTTCTCTGTTTAATGTGAAGAGTGGTGTATAATATACCTCATATTCACCAACTTTAGAAGCATCTACCTCCCCTTCAATTGAAACAGGCCACTTAACCTTAACACTAAACATTGTGACTTGAACATCATTTAGATTTACTTCGTTTCCCAGCTCAACTATCCGACTTTCACTTTGTATTCGAATGTTACTAACCACTCCAAAGATTATGATTATTAACACTCCTAAAATCAATAAATAACCAATTAATGGGCTCCGTGTTGTTCTTCTCCTCATTTTCTTACCTCCTGCTCCCCCAGTGTTCTCAATTGACTTTTCTTTGAATGTCCCAATTTAAAGCATCCAATCTGCTTTTACCTCCATCTTTCATTATTTATGGATTACTAAAAATTGGTAAAACTTATTATAGCACTTAATTAAAAAAAGTAAATAGATTTATAAAACATTTATAATTTATTGTTCTATAAATCTATTTTTTCATCATTTTAATATCTATTTAATATTTATAACCTTAAAGCCTTCTTCTTCAATAACTTTTATTATGTCTTGTTCTTTTATTTCTTTGGAAATCTCAATAATAGCCTTTTTAGCTTCTAAATTTACTTGAACAGACACTACTCCGTCTAAAGAATTTAATACTTTTTCTACACTCATTTTACAATGATTACACATCATACCTTCTATTTCAATTGTTTTTTTCTCCATCTTAAATTCCTCCTTGCATTTATTTTTAAATTTCTTTAATCTTAATGCATTTGTTACCACACATATTGAACTCATACTCATTGCTGCAGCACCTATCATTGGACTTAATTTTATTCCAAATTGTGGATATAAAATTCCAGCTGCTATTGGTATACCTATAACATTATAGAAAAATGCCCAGAACAAACTTAATTTTATATTTTTTATTGTAGCATTACTCAATTCTATTGCTGTCACAACGTCTAATAAATCATTTTTCATTAAAACAATATCAGCTGAATCTATTGCTATGTCTGTTCCCGAACCAATAGCAATACCAATATCAGCTTTAACTAGCGCAGGACTATCATTTATTCCATCTCCAACAAAAGCTACTTTTTTACCTGCGTTTTGTAACTTACTTATTTCTCCTTCTTTTTCTGTTGGTAAGACCTCAGCAATAATTTTATCTAATTTTAAAGATGAAGCAATATTTTCCGCAACAATTTTATTATCTCCAGTTAACATTATTGTTTCTAACCCTTTTTCTTTTAATAATTTTATTGCTTTATTACTACTTTCCTTTAAAGTATCTGCTATTCCAATAATTCCTATTACACCATTACTAGTTCCAAAATATAAACAAGTTCTTCCTTTATTTAAAAGTTCTATTCCTTTTCCTTCAAATTTTCCAATATCAATATTATTTTCTTTCATAAATGAAATGTTTCCACCATAATATATTTCATTATTAATATTACCTTTAACACCTCTTCCTGATACTGCTATAAAATCTGAAATATCATATAAAGAAATTTCTTTTTCTACTCCATACTTTACTATTGCTTCAGCTAAAAGATGTTCTGAATTTTTTTCTAAACTTGTCACTATCTTAACAAATTCTTCTTCGTTTAAATCTGTAATAACATCAGTTACTTTTAATTTCCCTTCTGTAATAGTTCCTGTTTTATCAAAAACAATAGTATCTATTGAATGTAACAATTCTAAACTTTCTGCTGATTTTATTAAAATTCCATTTTCTGCGCCTTTACCAGTAGCAACCATTATAGCAACCGGAGTAGCTAGTCCTAACGCACAAGGACAAGAAATAACTAATATTGCTATTCCAATTGATAAAGCAAATTCAAAATTATAACCTAAAATTAACCAAATAATTATAGAAATAAGTGAAATCATCATAACTACTGGAACAAAGAAGCCACTTACTTTATCGGCTAATCTAGATATTGGGGCCTTCGAATTACTTGCTTCTTCTACTAATTTTATAATTTGTGCAAGTAGTGTACTTTCACCAACATTTGTAGCTTTAATTCTTAAAACACCATATTTATTAATAGTACCAGATAAAACTAAATCCCCTTCTTTTTTTTGGATAGGTAAACTTTCTCCTGTAATAGCTGATTGGTCTATACTAGAATTTCCAGAAATAACAATACCATCAACAGGAACATTTCCACCTGGTTTAATAACTACTATATCTTCTAATTCAATTTCTTCTGTTAATACAACAACTTCTTTTCCATCTTTTAAAACGGTTGCGCTTTTAGGAGCTAAATTAACTAATTTACTTATTGCATCAGTTGTTTTTCTTTTTGATTTCATTTCCAAATATTTTCCTAAAGTAATAAGTGTTAATATCATTCCTGCAGATTCAAAATATAAATCTTTTGAATATTTTTCTATAATTTCAATATTATTATTTCTAATTCCGTTGATAATCATAAATATTGCAAACAATCCGTAAACAATAGAAGCTCCACTACTAATAGCTATCAAAGAATCCATATTCGGAGTTTTCTTAGATAATCTTTTTATTCCTACTTTAAAATAATTTCTATTCATATAAATTATTGGTAAAAGTAAAACTAATTGAGTTATAGCAAATACCATTACATTGTTTGTACCATAAAATAAATTTTTTAATATCATAGGAATCTCAAGTTTTAACATATCGAATATCATATGATGCATTGCTAGAAACATAAGTGGAATCATAAAAATAAAAGATATAATTAGTCTTTTTTTCATATATTTTAATTCATCAATATTATCTAATTTATTACTTTCTTTTATATTTTTCTTATTATATATACAAGCATTATAACCTGCATTTATTACAGCCTTTATAATCTGATCGGTTGATAAAATATTTTCGTCATATTCAACTACCATATTATTTGTTAATAAATTAACGTTAACATTAATTACACCTTTTAAACCTTTAACTGCTTTCTCAACATGAGAAGAACAACTACTACAAGTCATACCTTGAATATCAAATTTTTCTTTTTTCATATTAAAAATCCTTTCAAATTAATTAAACTTTAATTAATTCACTCAAATTATATACTCGTTCAATTTTCATGTCAATAAAGGAACTTTAAAATAATAGAAACCCCGGCCGCGTGGCACATCTGCCTTACAGCCGGGTCTCTTTTACTTACTTGTACTGTGCGTGGTGGCGAACTGCACGCCACTTACCATTCGGAAGCTCCTCAGCAGTACCAGCGAACTCTTCCCATCCACTGCTTTGCGGATGAGCTGCACGGATGTCGTTCAACACCCGAATCGCTTCTGCTCGAGTATCCTTCTCAAACGGAGAATAGAAGACCTCTTCAAAAACCTTAGTCTTTCCATTCCAAGTCTTGGGAGCATTAGAAAACGAAATAGCCATGGTGCACCTCCTGTTTTACTTTGTCGCACGCGACAAGAATTTATAAGTGTGTACTCCCGCACTTACAATTATTATTATAACATATATATTATTTCCTCTCAAATTTAACTTTTTACTTATAAAATGGACCGCCCCTGAACACAGTCTGTGCCAGGGGTGGTATTGCGATATTCAGTTGTATTGTTGCTAGTACAGTTCAATCAGATGTTCACTGCAGCAAATGGTCTGAAGATTCTTGGCGTGACAAGACCGATATAATCATACAAGATATCTGTTTCTGGATAATAGAAAAATCCAGGCATATTTACTCTTGCAGGATTAAATTCATCTTCCTTATCATAGATGTCTGCATATCTTCCAGATTTATGGCCTTCATGAGAAGCCGTCTGTGTTGAATTGTAGAACATCGTCTGAGTCTCTACCTGTATCTCAAAGTAGAAATTCAGTGTAGTTACCATCACCACAGCATGCAAAGCCTGGTATCCATTAATTTTAGGGTCCTCGATGTAGTTTTTCACAAACACCTTAAACTCTTCACTAATGGTAACTTCTCCAGACGGGAAAATCACTTCAGGGTGCTCGGAAGCAACAAATCCAGTTGTGTTTACCGTACCAGAGGTAGGCTGCAGAATGCAACCAAGCTTTGTAACCAGGAACGGAAGCAGTCCATTCATGATTCTGAAGCAATCATCAACTCCCTTAGAATCCTTGCGGTCCAGAATGATAATCCTGAATGCCATGACATCTCTAGGGAACAACTCTCTCGGTCTTCTACCTTCCTCAACATCCTTTGCTGCCTCATTTTGAAGAAGCTGCAACTTTGCATCAAAACTGAGCAAAGACTTGATTCTGAGTTCGATTTTAGACTGGAGTTCAGGGAAATACTTGCGCATAAACCCTTTGTTGATTTGATTAATGATTTTCTCCATTCGGTCCATGTAGACTTTCTTGCTAATCAGATTGTAATACTGCCGAAGATTATTGGCTCTACTGATATTAGCAAGTTCGCCAGTATCGTTCAACTGTTTTGCAAACAGTTCGACAGCTTCTCTGATGTCAGCTGTCTTGTAGCAACATTCTGAAATACTAAGCTGTTGCTGCATAGGGTCACCTCGCATTTCGCAATTTTTTAGATGTATTGGAACATCTTCTATATTATACCATAAATTTAGGCAAAATAAAAGCCGACCAAACATATTAAATGTTTAAATCAGCTTTTTTTATTTATTCTGAAAGTTTATTTAAAACCTTTTCTTCAATTTGTACTTTTGCTTTATTAATATTTTTCAAATCAATTTTCATACTTGTTACATCAACCTTATCATCTTGATAATAATATAAGCTTGTTAAATATCCATTCTTATCTACAGAAACACTCAATTCAAGTTCTATTTTTTCTAATTCTTTTTTATTATCTTCTAAATCTTTTAGCATTTCGTTTTTTTCTTTTCTATCTACATTTGAAGTTTTTACGAATTGATATAACAATTCATAAGCATTTGGTTTTATTGAATAAATTGTTTCTCCTTCTTTAGAACTTTCTTCATAATTTAATATGTTTTTTGTAAAATTATTTGTAATAAATTTTATCATAAAACTTTTTGTAAGTTTATTAGGGTATTTACTTATATCAATTTTCTCATCAATTTCAACTAATTTTAAAATCGTTTGAATTGGAAAATCCTCTTCTACACTTTCTTTACCTAAATTTTCTAATACTTCTAATACATCATTTGCTATACTTGTGACATCAAAAGTAATCCAATAATTAAATTTTTCTAAAAAATATCCTACATCTGAATTACCTTTAGAAACTTTTATAACAACATCACCTTTATTAGATTCAGCATTTCCCAATAAAGTTAATTTTTGTAAATTATATTCAAGATTCCCAGTAGCATAGATTTCTTCATCATTAAATTTATATTCAAAATCAAAACTTGCAGAAGATGCTTCTAATGTTTTAAACAAAGCATCTTTAATTTTAAAAACATAACTATTATTAATTTGTATGTAAATTATTATTCCAACACTTATTATTAAAAATATAATAAATACAATAGGTATTATTATCTTAATTTTTTTATTTAATTTCATATTTTATTTATCTAATCTTCTCCTCAAATTATTTTATATAAATTCTTTTTTATCATATCTATAATATGTAAGTAATATTAAAATTAATATAGTAACAATTCCAGAAATAACATATTTCATATCTAAAGCATTATTTAATATTATATATCTTGCTGATGCAAATTCAAAATATGAAATTTCTTTTAAAATTTTTATTTCTTCACTTATTCCTCCTATTAACTGCATACCATAAGATACAAAAACAAAAGCTATTCCTATGTTCATTGATTTCTTTGTTTTTTTCAATAAAACAGATATAAATAACATTGTAAAGAAAAATAAGTAATATATTAAAATTGTAGGAATACTAATCATTAAGAATTCTTTTATTTCAAAACTTTCAGATGATGTCAATGTTAAATAATTAAAAAATGTTACTATTAATGTAAATATAAAAATATTTATTATACCACACAATATTTTAGAAGTTACTATTTGTTTTCTATTTATTGGTTTTGAATATAAAAATTCTATAGTTTTATCATTTTCTTCTTTAACTAAAATTGTAGAACCTAATATTGCAGAATATACAGCTCCTATTAAAACAAGAAATATGTATCCTTCTGTTTTAAACCAACCATAAGCATCATCCATTGCAATTATATCCATATTAAAACTTTGCATCATCTCAGCAGGCATTGTTTTTATCATTTCATCTAACATTACTTTTGTTTCATCTGTTACAATTGATGGATATATTAAAAATATAAATGAAAAAGTTACAGATAATATAATTGTATACAAAATCAATGTTTTTAAATTAACTTTTAATTCTCTTAATAACATTTTATATTCCTCCTAATCTTTATAATAATGCATAAATATTTCTTCAACATCTAGTTCACTTATGAAAAGTTTTTTTATTTCATATTTAGCAAGTATTTTTATCAATTTATTGACATTATTACAAACAAAACTTATTTCTTCTTTTTTTAATTCAGTAAATTCTTTTAATTTTAGTTCTTCTTTTATTTCATTAATATTTTTTGATTCTAATTCTACCTTTATTAAATTTGAATCATTAAAATTTTCTATTGTATCAATTTTTACAATTTTACCATCTTTTATTATAGCTACTCTATCACAAATTTTTTTAACTTCATTTAAAATATGAGAAGAATAAAAAATAGTTTTCCCATTTGTTTTCTCTTCATTTATTATTTTATAAAATTCTTCTTGCATTAAAGGATCTAAACCACTTGTAGGCTCATCCATAATTAAGATATCTGGTTCATGCATTACAGCTAAAACTATTCCAACTTTTTTTAAATTTCCTAAAGATAATTCATCTATTTTCTTTTTTATATCCAATTCTAATCTTTCAATTAATTCATAAGCTTTAGGCATACAATCTTTTGAATAAAAACTATTTGAATATTCTATCATTTGTTTAACAGTTAAATCTTCATATAAATGAATTTCAGAAGGCAAATAACCAATTTTTTCTTTTAAATTTGTGTTATTTCTTTTAACTTTCATATTTTCAATATAAATACTTCCGTCATTTATATTAATTAAATCCATGATACATTTAATAGTTGTACTCTTACCAGCTCCATTTGGTCCTATAAATCCCAGCACTTCACCTTTATTAATTTCTATACTCAAATTGTCTATTCCGACAATTTTTCCATATTTTTTTGTAACATTTTTAACATCAATTATTTTCTCCATAATAAAAACCTCTCTAAAGTTTTTTATTTAATTTCTGTTATTATCCTATCATAAAGTAAAAAAAAATAACAGACTTCTTTTAAAGAAATCTGTTATTTTTTAATTATACATCTATTAATTTTGCCTACTTTTTTGTTATATTATTTAATTCTTCAGACTTTTTCTTTTGTTTTTCAGGTGGTAGCCAAGCAAAATATGTTGAGATAAATTCTCCATATTTAGTAGTGTCTTCTGCATTAAATTTTTCACATTTTTTTAAATCATCAGTATTTTTTTCTTTATCGTTTTTCATTAATAATCTCCAATCTATAAATTTTATTATATTTATAGTATTGTTCTTTTATTAAATTATTATTTATTTAATTATATATTATAATTATTTTTCAACATATAAATTAAAATTTATAATACTAATATATTTAAATGTTCTAATAAAATTTTTAAACCAATTAAAATTAAAATAATTCCACCAGCAAATTCCGCTTTACTTCCATATTTATTCCCAAACTTATTTCCCAGCTTAGTTCCTAATACTGATAAGGTAAATGTAATTATTGCAATCATAATAATTGCTAATAATATATTTACTTTTAAAAATGCAAAAGTAATTCCTATTGCTAAAGCATCTATACTTGTTGCAATTGCTAGTACTATCATTTTCTTAAAGCAAATACTATCATCTATTTTTTCTTCTTCTTTGCTAAAAGCTTCTCTTATCATATTACTACCAATAAAGCCTAATAAAACAAAAGCAATCCAGTGATCTATACTTGTAACTATACTTTCAAAACTTTTCCCTAAGACAAATCCAATTAAAGGCATTAATCCTTGAAAAATACCAAAATATAATCCAATTATAATTGCTTTTCTCCAATCCATCTTTTTCATTGAAATACCTTTACAAACAGCAACCGCAAAAGCATCCATACCCAAACCAATACTTATTAATATCAATTCTACTATTCCCATATTCTTCTCCAATATTATATAAAACTATCAATAAAAATATATAAAGACTTTTAAATTATAATTCAAATATATAATTAAGTAGACCATTATATTTAATATATAATAATTTTATGAAATTTCTATGAACAAAATTATTAAAAAGAAGAAGCAAAACTTCCTCTTTTTAGATTTATTATTTATTTTCTTTATCTTTAGCTAATTCTTTAAATCTCTTAATTTTCATTGTTGTAGTTTTTTCAAATTCACCTTCTTTAATTTCTAGAGATTTTATTGCTTTGTAAGATGTTAATTGTTTATTTACTTCTTTAATTTTATTCCAAATAATATCATAAATTTCTTTATCTGATATATCTCCATGAAGTTCTTTTACTTTATCTTTATTTACGATTACTCTAGCTGTAATTATTAATTCTTTAGCATCTCTTTTTGTATCGTTTTCATCTGGTTCTTTTCCATAAACCATACATTCTTTTATTTCATCTATTTTTCCAAGTAACATTTCTATTTCTTCTGGATAAATATTTTTACCATTTTGTGTTACTATAACATTTTTACTTCTTCCTGTTATAAAGATATATCCATCTTGATCTATATAACCAATATCACCTGAACGGAAATATCCATCTTCAGTCATAACTTTTGCTGTTTCTTCCTCATCTTCATAATATCCCATCATAACAGTTGGACCTTTAATTAAAAGATCACCTTCACCATTTTCATTTGGATCTTCTACTTTTATATCAGTTCCAACAACTGCTTTTCCAGCAGAACCAATCATTGGTTTATATTCTGGTGTAAGAGCTGCAATTGGAGCTGTTTCTGTTAAACCATAACCTTGTAAAAATGTTATTCCTATATCTTTAAGCCACAAACCAACTTTTTTATCAATTGGAGCTGCAGCAGAAACTATAATTCTAATATTTCCACCTAAATTATTATAAATATCTTTAAACACTTTTCTTTTTACATCAACACCAACATTTTTCAAAGTATTTGTTACTTGAATCATTGTACTTACTAATTTTTCTTTTCCGCTTTTCTTAATTGTTTCATTAATTTTTTTGTAAATATTTTCAACTAATAATGGAACAGTTAAAACTGCTGTTGGTTTAGCCTCTTGAAGATTTGGGACAATATATCTTAAACCTTCACAAACAGCCACAGAAGCACCCATTGCCATAGGAAATAAAAATCCTATTGTAGATTCATAGCAATGGTGTAAAGGTAATACGGAAAACATTCTATCAGTTGGGTATAATTTTACATATGCAGTAACTGCATTTATATTTTCTGCTAAATTTCTATTATTAAGCATTACACCTTTTGAATTTGATGTTGTTCCTGATGTAAATATTAAAACTTTAAATTCTTCAGGATTTATTTTGATTTTTTCAAATCTATTATCACCTTCATTAATATCTATTCTACCTTGTTTTACAAGATATTCTATACCTACATCTTTTCCTTCTAATTCTTTATCAGATTTCATCTCAATAAAGTATTGAACTTCTGGGATATTTTCTTTTAATTTTTTAATATCATCAGCTTTTTTTGGTGAATAAATAATAGCAGATGCTCTTGCTCTTCTAATTACATTTTCAAGCTCATTTTCTGGTAATTCTTTATCAGCAGGAACTGCTATACCAACACCACAAAGCATTGCCATATATGACAAATACCATCCATATTGAGTTTCACCAATAATAACTACTCTTTTATCTCTTAAGCCTAATTTATTTACCATAGCTGTTCCTAAAGCTAAAACATCATTACGAAATTCTTTATATGTAGTAACTTTATAAGCTTCTTTATGATCTGGTTTTTCTAATATACATTCTCTATCCGCAAAAGTTGAAGATGCTTGTAAGAAAGCTTCTTTAATTGTTTTAAAGTTTGTTACCTCTTCATATGGTTCGTTTCTTTTTTTCTTTGAATTCTCTTTTGCTAATTTTTCATAATCAATTTGAATTTTTTCTAATTCTTCTGTTGCCTTATCCATTTTTATTTTATTAAATTTTAATTTTGGCATTTTAAAATCTCTAATATTCATAATTTAAAAACCTCTTCTTTTTTATATTAATATTACTACTTTTGTAGTACCTCTAACCGTTTCTTATTATAGCAAAATATTAAAAAAAATGCAATTTTTTATTTATAATAAGCCTGTAAATGCTTATTTTTAAAGTAGAAAACTAATTGGTCAGTTTTTATATATGTCAAAATAATTTTATTTTAATGAATATAATTAATTGACTTTTATTCCTTTTATGTGTATCATATTCATATGTTATTTAATTTATTTAGGAGGATAAAATGCTTAAATATATATCAAAAATTTTTATAATATTATGTTTATTTTCAATAGTTTCATTAAATTTATTATTTGTTAATGCTGAACCAAATGATGAAACTCTTCCTGAAGATACTACAACATCAGAAACTGATACTTCTACAGAACAAACTGATGAAGATCAAGAATCTGAGACAAATGAAGATACTGAAATTTCTGAAGAATCTTCAGATGATATTCATACGGAAAATACTCAAGAACCTATAGGTCAAGTTCAACCATCAAGTACTGATAATATGAATATTACAAGTGTAAAGAATATCAATGGATTACCAGAAGCTAATCTTGAATTAAATAATATACTAAATATTATTCTAATTGCTATTGGAGTTTTATTAATACTTTTATCAATAGCTCTATTAATTAGATTAAAAAAATAATTTAAAATATATTAAAACACACATCTATTTAAGATGTGTGTTTTTTATTTAACTAATCATTTCTTTGTGATGCATAATACCATACTGAAGCAATAATAACTATAGCTACTACTGCAAGTATTATCCAAATCCAAGTATTTCTACTCATTTCTGTTCCATTAGTAGTTGCCATTTCTCCAGCAGCATAATTACCTGTAATTCCAGCAACTGCTTTATTAGTTGTATTTTCAACGTCATTTCCAAATTCTCTTACTGTATTTTCCATCCCCCCAACTATTCCACCATCTCTTGTTTCAGCAGCATGGTCTAAAGTGTCCATATCAACAAAATTGTCTATATTTTCTTCAGTTTCATTCATTGAAGATGTAATTTCATTTCCTAAACCTTTCATATCTGTTTTATTTTTAGCTTCAGTTGCAAAACAAGTAATAGCAGAAAAAGCAAATATAATAGAAAATAAAAACGAAATTAATAATTTCTTTTTCATTAGATACTCTCCTTTCTTTAAATCTTAAAAACTAAATATTTTTTATTTAACACAACAAAAAAGCATATAAATTTTATTTAATACTTTTCTTATTATTAGTATTAATTTTATAAAAATTTATATGCTAGTATTATTTTAATTTTTTAGAAATTTTTTACATTAATCATTTTTTACAATAATTGTACTAAAATTAGTATAATTTACCATGCCTGGTTTTCCATTTGAAGCTTTTTTTACAAATCTTGCTTCACAATAATCAACAGCAACATTAGTTGCATTTTTTGCTTTACTATTTTTCATAGCAAGTTTAGCACATTCATATAAAAGTTCTTCTGGAATATCATCATTTTGATTTTCTATACGTAATATAACATGACTTCCATGAATTTTTTGTGTATGAAACCATATATCATATGGTCTTGCAAACTTTAAAGATAAATTACTATTTTGTATATTATTTTTTCCAACATAAACCTTGTATCCCATGATTTGAAGTGGTTCAGGAATATTATCTTCACTTTTTTTCATATTATTAATTTTGCCTGAAGTTTCCTTTTTTATAACTAAATGTTCGGATACCTCTCCATAAATCTCATCAATATCACTCATAGTTTTAGCATTGTCAATAGAATAAATTATACTTTCAATATAATCAATTTCCCTCATTGTTTCTGCTTTTTGTGCTGTAACAATTTCTAAAGTATTCTTTAATTTATTATATTTCTTAAAAAATTTATCCACATTTTTAGAAATAGATACTTTAGAATCTAATTTTATCAAAACATTTTCATTAGTATAATAATTAAATACTTCTATTTCTGATAGATTTGTATCATTATCTAATCTATATAAATTAGCAATAAGTAACTCTCCATATATTTTATATTG
>JAEIGA010006589.1_pt1 | contig 17694 bp, 19 predicted proteins | sample 9270691 | NCBI WGS metagenome assembly JAEIGA01 (sample SAMN17057246, study PRJNA624740) | gut metagenome | biome: biome; isolation source: fecal sample | host: Bos grunniens | place: China: Xizang | collected 2019 | reverse complement strand
GTCATCGCTGCCACCACCGCCAATGTCAAAAATCGTGATAGTTTCATAGTAGTTTTATTTTTTATAGTTTTCTCATTTATCTCTCCCACACTCTACAAATATACAAATTCTTGAGCAATAGTGCCACAAAAAGGTGAATTTTTGACGCAGAATGTGTATCTTTGGCGGTGGAAAACGCAGTAACTGAAAATTTTAGGTTATGAAGAAACTATACAACACATTTGCGCTGGCGGTGATGTCGGGTATTATGATTGGCTTCGGCGGCGTGGTATTTTTGATGTGCGAGAACCGTATCGTGGGTTCGTTGCTCTTCTCATTCGGGCTCTTAACCATTGTGTGTCAGGGCTTTGCGCTCTACACTGGCCGAGTGGGTTACTTCCGTCAATATGGTTGGGCGCAGATGGCGGCGACGCTGGCGGGTAACTTCGTGGGCACATTCCTGATGGGTAAACTCTTTACGCTCACTCGCCTGCCCATAGTTGATACGGTGCAGGGCATTGTGGCGACCAAGTTGGCGGACTCATCGTTGAGCCTCTTTGTGTTGGCGGTGGGCTGCGGCGCGATGATGTATCTGGCGGTGGATAACTTCCGCAAGTCGAAATCGTGGTTGTTCATCATCTTCCCTATCGTGATTTTCATCTTGAGCGGCTTCGAGCACTCAATCGCAAATATGTTCTACCTCTCGCTCGCAGGAGCGTGGGGATGGGAGGCGGTGCGCCTCACCATCATCGGCATCATCGGTAATGCTGTGGGCAGCTGGATGGTCAATGCGGGTAACTTCCTTTTGAAGGAGAAGGAGGAGTAAAGAGATTTGCTCTTTTGAATAAAAATTTAGGTCGTCGGTTGGCGACCTTTTTTATTGCTATAAATCCCGCCCTCCAGGGCGTATCTAAAGTGGGTATGGCGCAAAGCGCCACCCCCGCTACCCACGAAGATAACTATATCATCAAAGTAAATGGGAAACAGGCGCAACGCCTATATCTTCGGTGGCGGGGGGGGGTGACGCGCATCCGCGCGTTACGCCACCGAAGATACGCATCTGGATGCGTGATACATCAATGAAAAAAGGTTGCCCGAAAGCAACCTTTTCTACTACTATTCTGTAAACAACATCGGCACAAGTTCAGCGAGGTAGATACGCCAGTTGCGCCAGGTGTGTCCGCCGTCGCTCTCGCGCCAGGTGTATGGGAAGTCGATTGAGTCGAGGTACTTCATATAGTCGCAGTTGAGTTTATAGAGGAAGTCATCCGTACCGCAAGCAATCCAATACAACTTAAAGCCGTTGTCGCGCTGCGCCTTCAAGCCCGCCTGCACCTGCTCCTCGTTGAAGCCACGCACCGCAGCCGAGAACAGAGCCACATAGTCGAAGGTCTTGGGGTAGAGGCGTGAGATGTTGAACGAGTGACCGCCACCCATCGAAAGACCCGCGATAGCGCGTGCCTGACGCTTCTTGATTACGCGGAAGTTTTTCTCAACATACGCAATCACATCTCCAAACGAATCCTCAAAGGATGCCTCGCCCTGCTGGCGACCACGGTAGTGCTGCATCGCTCTGCCGCCACTATGGGTTGGAGAGCACTGCTGCCAAGCATTGCCATTGGTCATCACCACAATCATCTCCTTGCACTTGCCCTGCGCGATGAGGTTATCCATAATCTGCGCTGTGCGACCCAGTTCCGCCCACGCGGTCTCGTCGCCGTTCATTCCGTGGAGCAGATAGAGCACAGGATACTTGCCCTTGCCCGAAGCATAACTTGCTGGTGTATAGACTACTGCGCGGCGATGCATAGCGAGCGTTGGCGATGAGTACCATACGGTGTGGAGTTCGCCGTGGGGCACATCCTGCACCTCGTAGAGGTCGCCTCTGTCGCCACCGACAATCACGCTGCTGAAGTGGTTTTCGCTATCACGCAGACGCATCATATTGCCCCCGTCGCAGATGCGTACGCCATCGACGATGAAGTTATAGGAGTAAATCTCCGAGCGCAGAGGAGGTGTTGTGACGCTCCACACGCCGCGCTCGTTGCGCTGCATCTCAAAGTGACGCTGATCCTTGCCATCCTGCAAGGTGAAGTCGCCAATGAGGGTCACCCACTTGGCATCCTTCGCATTGTGGATGAAGGTCACGCTGTTGTCATCATTCACTCGTGGGAACTCTGTTCTCGCAAAATTCCTTCCACCTTGCGCCGCACTGGTCAGCGCCATACTCGCCAAAACGAGAATTAATAAGAGTCGTTTCATAATATAGGTGTTTTAGTTATGTGTTTCGTTCTTTGGGTTGCCGCGCGTTACTTGCCGAAAAAGTGGCGGTTGGCGAAGCGGATATACTGCGCCCAGTCGTAGGCGTTGATGTCGTGCCTGCCCTCGCGCAGGTGGTAGCCGATGTGACCCTCACCCACAGGGGTGTTGATGGCTGGCATAGTGGGCGACGAGAGACCCTTCTTGCCGTACAACTCATAGACGGGCGAGGCGTGGAGTGCCGAGAGATACTCGCCCTCGGGGTCTGCCCAGTCGTCAAGCGAGGCGCTCGCCACATATACGGGGCGAGGTGCTATGAGGGCGATAAGTCCCTGCTGGTCAATCCATAAATCCTCCTCGTTGTTGCTGTATTTGTTGTAGTTGTCGCAGAACCAATGTGGGAAATTGCGGTTAATAGCCGCCACCGTCTCGCCATACTTACGCATAGAGAGTGCCGCGCCGCCGCAGCCCGAATCGTTCGAGATGACAATCGCAAAACGCTTATCCTGCGCGCCCGCCCAGAGCGAGGTCTTGCCCAGACGCGAGTGACCTACAACAGCCACACGCTTGTGGTCGATATCCTTGTCGCTCTCCAGGTAGTCCATCACGCGGCTCAAACTCCACGCCCACGCACCGATTGTACCCCACTCGTCGGCATAGGGTTTGGTCTGACCCTCGGCGTAGAAGTGAGGGTGGATGCCGTTCTGGAAACCATCGTCAAAGTCGGGGTCGATGTCGCCACGATAGAGGGTTGCAACGCCATAGCCCGCCTCGGTAATCATCTCCACCGGCCAGCGCGAAACGGCCGCGCCACGCTCGGGGTCTGTTCCGAGTTCCTTGCCGCGGGGAGCGTGTGCCGAGATGGTGATTTCGGGGTCGAGCGAGGTCTGGTGGTTGCCCTTGAAGTTCATACCCAGAAATACGGGCACCTTGCCCTTGTGGTTGGCAGGCAAGTATATCAAAATCAGCGCCTTGGATGTGCCGATGGTCATCTCAACCTCGCGGCGTAACACCTTGCCGTCAAAGGCTTTACCCTCGCCTATGATGCGAAACGCAACCGCAGGCTGGGTGGGTGGCACCTTGCCATAGACTTCACTCTGGAAGAACTCCATAACGGCGGGTCGCACCCTTTTCTGCCACTCGCGTTTGGTGGGGATGTTGAGTGGGTCGGCGCCAAATTTCTGCTCCAGCGGCTGTGCCGATGCGGTGAGGATGCTCACTGCAAATGCTAATGTGAGAAGGTGTTTCATATCAGTGTAGTTTTGTTTTCATTTTTTATTTTCGGTGGCGGGGGGGGGTAGCGAGTTCTCGCTATGCCTCCAAAGATAGAGCCTAAAGGCTCAATAAATTTCCTGTGGGCAGGGTTATATTTTTTGTGTTTTAAGGTTGGTGTCGGGTGAAATGGGCAAAACGGCGAGCCCATTTACTTAACAAAGTTAAGAAAAATATGTAAATCGTGCTACTTTTAGCAAAAAATTACTACATTTGTGAACGGTTATATTTTTCAGAGCCAACCAACCAACACAGAAACTAACTAAAAGCAATAGGAAAATGAAAAAATTGATGTTGATTGCACTTGCCATCTTCTTCGCGCAGGGTCTCTATGCACAGACCGTTAGCCCCGAGACTTTGGCAAAGCGTGCTAGACGAAAGAACCTCACCGTGAAGGAGTGGAACACCGATGCAAGCAAGAAGAGCCGCTGGCTCGACCACCTCACCGTCTATGACGAGCACGGCCGCAAGATTGAGGAGATTGAGTACAACCAGTTCGGTCAGATTCGCCGCGAGACCTGCGAGTATGACCCTGTGACCGAGAAGGTGATCAAGGAGGTTATCTACGACGACCGCAACAAGGTGGAGCGCATACGCAAGTATGAGTACAACACCGACGGCACGAAACACAAGCAATACAACTATCTGCCTAACGGCAAACTCTACTCAATCAAGGTGTTTGAGTATATCTTCGAGGAGTAGCACAGCAAAACCCTAACGAAAATGACTTACGAGCAGTTGAACACACTTGAGGTGTGGCAGAAGATGCCCACCATCACGCTCGACGAGATGTCGTCAATAAAGTTGATGAATCGCGTCGATACCAAGTATGTCATCAGCGAGGAGTATTGTATGGAGTTGCTGCGCAGAGCGGTGGATAAGTACTCGGTGCAGATTATCGACGGCGTGAGGGCGTGTCGTTACTCGACACTCTACTACGACACCGACGACCTGGAGATGTACACCGTACACCAGAACCGCAAACTCACACGCCAGAAGATTCGCGCCCGCACCTATGTGGAGACCAATGTGACCTTCATCGAGGTGAAGAACAAGACCAACAAGGGCCGCACAAAGAAGAAGCGCATCGCCATCGACGAGAGTTACTTCGCAAGCGTGCCATCGTGCCCCGAGGCGGCGGCGTTCCTGCGCGAGAGAGCGAACTACGCACCCGAAAAAATCAGCCCCGCGCTGATTACGCAGTTTGACCGCATCACACTGGTGAACCACGCCCACACCGAGCGACTCACCATCGATATGAACCTGCGATTCGTCAATATGCGAAGCAATCCGCACAACGAGGCGAAAATCGACCGTATGGTGATTGTGGAGTTAAAGCAGGACGGATTGTGCTACTCGCCGATGAAGGAGATTTTGCAGGATATGAGAGTAAAGATTCTGAAGGTGAGCAAGTACTGCGTCGGTACGGTGTTGGCAAACCCAACCGTAAAGTACAACCGCTTCAAGCGCAAGGTGCGACTCATACACAAGACCCTCGAACAACAAAAGACAATTTAAAACTTAACCCAATATGTTTCAGAACGAAGAATTTTTAGACTTCGATCCTTCGATTGCCGAAGAGTTCGGTTACGAAATTTCGAATCAGATCAGTTTCTTGGGCGTGCCCTTGTGCGACACCCAGAGTTTGTTGCATCTGTTGATGCGCTTTGCATTTAACCTGCTGGTGACTTGGATCATCGCTCGTTACTTCTACTATGTGAAGAGCCAGCGTAAGGACTATGTGCTTACATTTATGCTCTTTGGCGCGGCTATGTTCCTGCTGATTTTCCTGATGGAGAGCGTGAGCATCCAGATTGGTATGACGCTGGGTCTTTTCGCCATCTTTGGCGTTATCCGCTACCGAACCGAAACGGTGCCCATCCGCGAGATGACCTATCTGTTCATCTTCATCTGCGTGGCGGTAATCAACGGTTTGGCGCTGAATATCAGTTATGTAGAGTTGATTGTAGCTAATGCGTTGCTGATGCTCCTGATTTGGGCAGTCGAGAATACCCGCCTGTTGCGTCACACATCGGCAAAACTCGTTATCTACGAGAAGATTAACCTCATCGCCCCAGAGAAGCGCGCAGAGATGATTGCCGACCTCGAGGAGCGTCTGGGTCACAAGGTCGAGAAGGTGGAGGTAGGTCATGTAGATTTCTTGCGTGATGTTGCCTTCGTGAAGGTATATTACGAGTTGCCAGATGGCGAGACAAACTCGGTGGATACCGTCACAAAGCCTAACCAGTTCGTATAAAGCAACCAGCCCGAAATGGAGTTTAAGCAAACACTTTAACCCCTGAAAAACTATGAAACTATCACTACGCCTTTTGACGCTTGCTGTGGCTCTGATGACCTGCACCTCACTGCTGGCGCAGCAGAACACACTGCCACTCCCATTGCAGGAGGTGAAACTCGATGACGATGTTCAGATGCGCGCACGCGCCACACTGGATATTCCGCTCACAAAGTCGCTCTCGCTGGAGTGGAGCGAGCAGGTGCGTATGCACAACAATGTGAGCGATGTGGATAAGATTCTCTCGACCGTGGGCTTGGGCTACAAGGTGTTGCCCTGGCTCAAGTTGGGCGCAAGTTACAGTTTTGTGAATGTGCGCGATGCCGAGATGAACACCGTAACGGGCGTCGAGGAGGTGGAGTGGAAGATGCGCCACCTGGTGAATGTCGATGTGACGGGCTCATACAAGGTGGGACGAGTGAAACTCTCGCTGCGTGAGCGCTTGAGAGCGAACTTCCGCGCCGACTCGGTGAACAAGTACGAGCACACAAACCCACTGCTCACATTGCGTTCACGCCTTAAGGTAGCCTACGACATCCGTCAGTGCCGTTGGGAGCCTTACGCATACGCAGAACTCTACACTACACTCAACGCCGTGAGCGCCGTGCCAAACTACAAGCAGTATGCACCAGCATACAAGCAGTATATGAACCGTCTGCGCTTCGCTGTGGGTACAGAGTTTAAGATTAACAACTACCACCGACTGGACTTCTACTACCAGTACCAGATGAACCAGTCGTATGACGCGCGATACAAGGCCAACAAGGGCGACCTGAAGGAGTGGCGACACGAGAAACAGAATTGCCATGTCATAGGTCTGGACTACAAGTTCAAACTTTAGTGCCGAGTGGCTGAATAACTCAAGGGCCTGTCCAATATGCTTGGCAGGCTCTTATCTTTTAAGGCTCGGGCAATAGAGGGGGATGGGGAAGCGTTAGGAATTCAAAATGCAGAATTCAAAATTCAAAATTAGGTCAGCCGTACAACGGCTGTATCTTCGGTGGCTCAATGCGCTTTGCCCATCGACGCCCCAGCCACCGAAGATAAATATATAAAAGAAAACTATGAACAAACTTTTTCGCATAACACTACTCATCACATTTATCATTATGGGTTGTGAAAATGCCTTTTCACAGGTCTTTGTGCATCGTCCACCTATCTATATTGTGAATGGTGTGAGGATGAGCGAGGATGAGGTTAAGCGCATCGACCCCGACGATATTGCCACCAACACGCTGCTGCCCGCCGACGAGGAGAGCGTGGCGAAGTATGGTCAGGATGCATCGAATGGCGTTATCCTTATCTCGTTGCGCTACGACACCCCCGCGCGTTTTGAGATTGACGGCGAGAGTGCCCTGCTGGCCGATTATGTGAGCCGTAATGTGAAGTGGGAGTACCCCGCAAATCCCGTTGCGAGGGTGGTCATCCGCCTTACCATCAAGCCCGACGGCGTGGCTGTGGTCGATGAGGTGCTGGAGGCTACTGAGAAGCGACTGCTGAAGCGCGTGCTGAAGGCGCTCGCCACCGCCCCACGATGGGTGCCCGCGATGAAGGATGGCAAGGGTGTGGAGAGCACCTACACGCTGCGAATGACCCTGCCGCTGGGTATGAAGATGCCGCGCGAGAGGAGTATCCCAATCATCATCGGCGGCTCGTGATGCGCCCCCGCAAGTGAGCAAACGAGGGGCACAAACGACGCAAAAAGTGTGCCGAAAGAGGGCGTAAAAGTGTAATTCACAATTTCTTAACACCCTTTTTTTGCACTTCTTCGGGCGATGCTCTATCTTTGCAAACCGATAAAAAAATTTGAATCACTAATATTTGACAATGAGAAAAATCGTTCTTTTTTCCCTATTCCTGATTCTTGGTCTGATTGCCTCACAGGCACTGCCCACAATGATGGGTGTTGAGAAGTTTGCCTCGGCAAAGCCAACACTCGATGTGATGCTCTACACCTGTCTGGCATTCATTATGATTAATGTTGGTCGCGAGTTCGACCTCGACAAGAGCCGTTGGCGCAGTTACACCGCCGACTACTTTATCGCAATGGCGACAGCCGCAGCCCCCTGGTTGCTCATCTGTCTTTACTATATGACGCTGCTGCCAAGCGACCTCTTCACAAGTTGGGATGCGTGGAAGGAGAACCTTCTCTTGAGCCGTTTTGCCGCCCCTACATCGGCGGGTATCCTCTTTACGATGCTGGCAAATGCGGGCTTGAAGAAGTCGTGGATATATCAGAAAACCAGAGTGTTGGCTATCTTCGACGACCTCGACACCATCCTGCTGATGATTCCTCTGCAAATCTTTATGATTGGATGGAAGTGGCAGTTGGGCGTGGTTGCTGTGGTGGTATTCTTCTGCCTCTGGCTGGGTTGGACAAAACTCGACAAGTACAAGATGCAGCAGGACTGGTCATCAATCCTCGGCTACGCGACCATTCTGGTATTCCTCTGCCAGGGTCTTTACCTCTTCTCGAAGCATCTGTTCGGCACTGACGCCGCAATCCATATCGAGGTGTTGTTGCCAGCCTTCGTGCTTGGTATGGTGATGAAGACACGCCACAACACATCGGCAGCCGACGAGAAGGCATCGACAATCATCTCCTACCTCTTTATGTTCCTCGTGGGCTTGAGCGCGCCGCTCTTCGTGGGTGTCGATTTCTCTGCCACTGCGGGCGACTGCCTCATCGGCCAGGTGGGTCAGATGTCGTGGGGCGAGATTGCAATGCATGTGCTGATAGTGACCGCTATATCTAACATCGGTAAGATGGTGCCAATGTTCTTCTACCGCGACCGCAAACTCACCGAGCGCCTCGCGTTGAGTATCGGTATGTTCACTCGCGGTGAGGTGGGCGCAGGAATCATCTTCGTGAGCCTCGGCTACGGCTTGGGCGGTCCGTTGCTCGCCATCTCGTTGCTCACAATCCTCTCGAACCTTATCCTTACGGGTGGCTTCGTGATTATCGTGAAGCGTCTGGCACTCAAAAATGAGAGCGCAGAGCAGTTGGCGTAATAGCCTCTATGTAATGTAGAAATAGTTACTCAAGAAATATTGTGTAGCCCTTGCCTGCGATGCGGGTGAGGGCTATCTTTTTGTCGTTGCCGCTGCGGGCGCCAGTGCGCTTACGCAACTCATCGACACCCATAGGGAACTCGCGCAGAATGATATCGACGCCCTTGCCCTTAATCTCGCGCTTCAGGGACTTGATATCGAAGGGCTCAATGCGCTCGATGCGCTCAACACGCGCCAGCACATCGGTCTGCAAATCGCGGGCAAAACCGAAGGAGTTGTTGCTCCACACATCCGCCTTGCCACGCAGGGCGTGCGCCACGATACGACCCTTCTGGAGGGATACATCGGGGATGATAAGATGGGTGTAACGGCTTGGCTCGAAAGGCTCATTACAGGGGCTGTTATCAACCTCCGCCAGCGCAAACTCACAGCGACCCTTGCCTACCGCCTCGGCGGCAATCGCGGCACTGGGTGCGCCATCGTAAATCATCACCTCCTTGCACTCGCCACGCAGCGACACCACCTCCACAACGCTCTGGGGGAACAACCTGAACGCCTCCTCGACATCGAACAGAGGCGAATTTTTCAGTGCCAGACGCTCGCCCACACGCCTGATATGTGACATCAGCGCAAGGATATTCGGCGAGCAATCCTCCAGACGAAAGACCCTCTCGCCCTTGTCGGTGCGACGGTCGGGGTCGGCATAAACCCAGTCGAAATGGTCGGTTGTAGAGGCAAGGAAATCCTCCGCCGAGGTGGTCACAACCTCGACATTTGTGATGCCCATACGGCGCAGATTCTCGCGCGTCACATCCGCCAGCACCTCATCACGCTCAAGCGCCACCACGCGCCCGAAATTTGCCGACAACGCAGCCGCATCCATACCAAGACCACAGGTCAAATCGAGCAGGCTATCGCCGCTGATACGCTTTGCCGAGGCACACTCCTCGCTCGACGACTGCTCGAAAGCGCGGGGCGGAATGATGCCACACGCCTCATACAGACGGGGCAACTTACGGCGGGCGCGTTGCAGATACTTTACCTGCGTGGCGACCTCGCGGGCATAGGGGACACTCTTGTCGAGCGCTATGCGCAGAGGGTCGCGCTCGAGGTTATCTCGAACGGCAGCCGCCACCTCGGGCATCAGGAGTATGTCGAGTTCGGCGCGGGTCATCGGGTGTTACTTCATAAAGATGAAATATACCGCCGCAATGAGGCAGAGGAATGCCGCAAAGTGGTTCCACTGAAGGCTCTCGCCACGGAACACGACGGTAGAAAAGACAGTAAAGACCACCAGCGTGATGACCTCCTGGATAATCTTCAACTGCATCAGCGTGAAAGGACCTCCGTTGCCCACAAAGCCGATGCGGTTGGCTGGAATCTGACACGAATACTCCGCCAGCGCCACAACCCACGAAAAGAGGATGACCATATAGAGTGGCCACGACGAGATGAGTTTCATCTGCTGCAACTTCAGGTGGCCGTACCACGCGAAGGTCATAAAGATGTTGGATACAACCAGCAGCAGGATTGTGTAGAAAATCTTCATTTTGGGTGTTGTTATAATTTTATGGCGCAAAGATACGCATTGAGAGGGCAAAATTCAAAATCCGAAATTCAAATTTGCGAATAACTATCGAGTATTTTTATCTTCGCGGGTAGCGGTGGGCAGGCGTAACACCTGTTTTGCATTTTCCTTGATGATATATATATCTTCGTGGGTAGCGGGGGGCAATGCGTTTTACGCATTGAGTCACCGAAGATACAGCCTGAAGGCTGTCTTACCTCCTTTTAGGCACACTCCAAATAGCCACCGTAACAATCGCAAAGGCAATATAAATCAACCAGCACGCCACCGCATCGAACTCGACACTATGCGCCATCACGCGGGAGTCGGCGCACCACTCGGCAATGCCGTTCATCGTGCCCACAACGCCCTCAAGCAGCCATCGCGCCACACCCTGAAGCATCGGCAGAGGCATCATCACCCACACCAGCGCACTGCTCACCGCAACGGCGCAGAGCAGCACCATCAGCGTGCCGACACCCACGCTCCAGAGCGACACCTCGCCAAACATAGAGGCCGCGAGTGGCATCGTCGCGACACTTGCCACAAGGCTCACCACAAAGGTGGTCACAACCCATCTCCCGACGCGCCTTAAAATCGCACGCCGCCACGAGTAGAGGTTTTCGGTAAGTTCAAAATGGGATCTTTCGCGGCAGAGCCAGCGCGACAGCGGCACACCCCACTCCACGATAGCCGCAACGGCCAGCACCGAGAGCAGAAAACCCGCATCGTAGAGCATCCGCGCATCCCACAGAAGCATCATCGTGGCGGCAAAGCAGAGGGTGTTAAGGTGCGTGGTGCGACTGCCCAGCGCCGTAGAGAGTTGCACCAGCGTGAACATCACCGCCGCGCGCATCACCGAGGGCGACATCCCCACCATCATCGCATAGAGCCATATCACCACAACCGCCACCGCGCTACGCGCCAACTGACCTCCACGCAGAGCCGTGAGGGGCATAAGCAACAGATTGACCACCACAAACAGAAAGCCTATATGCAGACCCGACACCGCCAGCAGATGCGCTCCGCCCGCGCGTACATAACTGCGTCTCATCTCGGGCGTAAGCCTGCTCCGCTCGCCCACACTCATAGCCGAGACCACCGCCCCAACCGAAGGTGTTAAGCGCAGAGCCTCAATGCGTTGCATAGCCCGTTGGCGCAACCTCTCGCCCACCGAAGCGCGCCCCTTCGCGTGATGCGCCACCTGCTCCGCATCAAGATAAATGCGCCCCGCAACGCCCACACGAAGCATATATCCGCCATAACTTGTCCGCTCGTCAAACCCTCGCAGACGACTGCGCGAGAGCACCCTGTCGCCCACCTCAATGCCCATCTCTGCGGGCACCATCACACGCACATCCATAGCCGTACGCCGCCACTCCTCGCCCTCGCGCACAGCAACCACGCGGGCATCGAAATCGACCTTCTCGGGGTAGTGATGAGCCACCGAAAGGAACTCAATCTCCATCGCGCGCCACCCCTCAAGCGGCACATCGCCCGCCCGCCTCAACGCAATAGCGAGCGCACCCGCCAAGAGCACCACCGACACAACCAGCCAACGATGAAGGGTTTTTCTATGCGTGTTTTGGGTCGCATTTTTCTGTGTTTTCCGCCCCGCGCCAAGCCAAAGAGCCGCCACCAGCGCAACAACAAAACCGACCGCCACGACCCACAACTCCGGGCGCAGACGGTCGGCAACGACTATCCCCACAGCAACTCCCGCCATCACCACCATCATCGGCAACCGCTCCACACGCGCGCAGATGTTTTCAACGGGAGAAGATATGTAATCTAAAGGTTTCATTTTCAGGGTGTTAGCAGTCTTTTGCCATTCAGTAGCAACCATAGCAGCACGGCGACTATAAAGTTAGGAAAAATTCCTCACACCTTGAAATATTACGCCCAAAAAGGGGCGAAAATATGCGAAAAATCACTATATTTGCCATTAGCAATGCCGCGCTGGGATGCGGCGGCGGACACGAAAATGAATAAATAAATCAAGGAAAAGTATGAAAAAATATCTGTTTGTTATCACAAATTCCGTTATCGACCAGGAGTATTCGTCGCACTCTGCCGATGGCGCGTTCCTCTTTTTGAATGATGCTGTGGAGGCGATGCACCAGAGCATCTACAGCGAGTGTGAGGATTACAAGGAGTTGTGGGAGGATGACGGCGAAGGCGAGGAGCACATCGAGGCGGAGTATCGCAAATGGATTGATAAACAATATGTTAATGCCGAGCGCACCGAGTGGACTTTCACCGACAGCGAGACCATCACCGAGTGTAATTTCAAGGTGCAGATTGTCGAGGCGGAGTTGGAGAAGGCCGACCCAAAGCGCATCTTTGCGGTGCTGCACACGCGCGTGGATGGCGTGACCAACTCTACGAAGGTGCTCGGCGCATTCGACTCGCGCCTGAAGGCCATCAAGGCGCTGGAGGCATTCGCCGCCTGTGGCATCCGCGTCGAGGCGGGCACAACAGTGTCGGAGGGCTACCTCTCGCCCGCACACGACTGCTGGCAGGGCAACGACGAGGAGAGCATCGAAAACTTCCTCTCGGTCGAGGAGATTGAGTGTGAGTGGTAAGGCGACCCAAGCAACACATAACACAAACCCCAGCAACCACAATGTGGCGGCTGGGGTGTTTTTTGCCATTTAGATTCCGATTTTTCGGGCCTTTCGGGCCTTTCGGGCTTTTCAGGCTTTTCAGGCTTTTCGGGCGTGATGATTACCAGCCGAGCGCTTCGACTATCTCCTTGGGGAGCAGAACATTAGTCAATTCCTTCGTGGGGGCGAACATAGGCGCAATCTGCTCGGGCGTGTAGCCCGCCTTGTCGTAGCCCACCTTACGCACATGGAATCGTCTTTGGGGATGACTCTTCGCGTAGTCAATAAATGTCGCCACGCCCTGCTGAATCTCCTCGAGACTCTTGCCGATGGTAGGAATCGCGTAGCCCTCTTGAGGGCGACGGGTGAATCGCGACAGGACAGTCTCGCCATAGCCACTCTCGTTATCATTATTGCCGCTGCCATAGACAATCGTCTCGCAATTCTCGCGCCAGCGGCTCACCTTCGGCGGCGCAACCTTTGAAGCAACGAAGTTGTTGTGCGGCTCGAAAGTCTGCAGAACCTTAACAATACCTCGTGGCAGATATACGATAGCCTCGTCGGCCAGCGACTGCGGGATGCCGTAGAACTGCGCTGCGATAGCGCCCGCCATGCAGGCTATGGAATCGGTGTCACCGCCCATCGCAATGGCGTAGCGGACAACCTCCTCGTAGTTGCCGCCAAGCAGGAACGCACTAATCGCCATCGGGCACGAAAGCGCAGCGTTAGATGTATTGATATAGCCCTTTGGCGTAACACCCGTTTTGCGGTACTCCTCGCGCTGCTTGGCAAGGTCATAAGATTGAGCCTGTATCTGCTCGAGGCTTCTGCCAAGATTGTAGCCGAAGTTATCCTCGACATATGACTTGACCTTCGACTTGACCTCCTCGGCAGACAAGCCACCCAGGCGACCCTCCTTCGCGATAAAGACCGCCGCCGCGACCGACTGCGCACCCACAATGGACACATCGGCCAGGTGCGAAACCTTGCACTGCTGCTCGGCGAGCGCCACCGCCTCCTCCAGCGTCGTCGCCACAACGCCACAAGGGGCAACACGCATAGCCGCGCCATTGCCACCCGACGCCTGCGCCTGACGAGTCTCGGCAAACACCTTGAACGAACTGCCATAGCCCGCGTGGGGGTATCGTTTGCGCCACTTGATTAGGTAATCAGCCAGCTCGGATTCGCGATCACCCAACCACTCCACCACGGCCATCATCAGCGAAGTATCGTCGGTGAAGGAACTGCTGGATGTGAGCAACTTGCGTGGCGAGAGCACATTGCGGCGGTAGCCCTCTCGGGTGCTGCCGGCAATGTCGCCGATGATGCCGCCCAGGATGCTGTAGACCTTTGGGCCATCGGTGGGATAAGTGTTCTTCGAGGGCGAGACTTGTTTGGTTGGCTGCTTCTTGCACCAACTCTTTAAGGTCGAATATGTTTTCATCGGAAATATATTTTCAGGTTCGATGAACAAAGATAATAAATCCCTCCCGATTTTCCAAGCGGAAATATGGGCCGGATGAGGGATAATTTTATCGCGGAGAGCGAATTTTTGCACGACCACCCCCCCCTGGGCAAAGGGATGTTTGGAGGGAATGTCAATATAGTGCGGTAACCGCACAAAAAAATAGAGCGGTCTGAAAAGACTGCCCTATTTTTGAAGTGCGGATAAAGGGACTCGAACCCCCACGCCTCTCGGCATCAGATCCTAAGTCTGACGTGGCTACCAATTACACCATATCCGCAGCTGGTGTGGCGTTTTTGCCAAAAGCTTTGCAAAGTTATATAATTTTCTGATTATCCCAAACACTGCACCAAAAATTTTCAAAAATTATCCCCGCGCCAACCCAAAATGGCAGCATAATATTTTCGCCGAGTGACAAAAGTTGTCAAACATTCGGGGTAATTTTGCAAAAGGTTTAGCGGGATGCAGAGCGCAAAAATCACCCGCAAGCATCCTCAAAATCGCGAAGAATCCACGAAAAAATGAAGCTCACAGAGAAGTACATCAAGCAAAAATTCACAGAGTACAACGCCCTATATTTCAATTCGGAGTTGCAGATGTGTAAGTTCGGGCTGCAGGAGTCATATCGTCAGTTGGAGAGTTTTTAGTACCGCGTAAACAGGTGGGGACGCCCACGGCAAGCCCTTTGTCGAGATGATGAACGAGATGAAGGCGCGCCACAACCTCAACATCCGCATCACCCACGACCAGTACGCCCTGCGCCTCTCGGACTCGGGCACACGCCTCGGCAGATTTTTGTGCACTTTGTTTTAGAAAAGCCCCTCGTGACGGGGCATTATATTAATTTTGCGACCCAGAGCGGTAGCCTTTTCTAAAAATTTCCTTATGGTGGGGCGGCTTTTGGAAATATTTTTTGGGATTTTGTATAAATTTTGTTATATTTGCAAGTCAAAGTGCTTTGCCGAGAGGGTAAAGTGCAAGTGTTGAACTAATTAGGATACTTTATGGATGATGGTTACTACTCCTACAATCGCGGCTGTGTCGTATCTCAATACGATACCATTCATCTATGGTATCAAGCACGAGGGTAGCCTTCGTGCCGACCTGCTTTTGACTCCTCCCGCGGGGTGTTATAAGAACTACATCGAGGGTAAGGCCGACATCGCTCTGATGCCATCGGCGATGGTCCCCTCGCTGAAATCAACAAACATCATTACCGATTATTGTATCGGCGCATCAGGCAAGGTGCGTACGGTAGAGTTGTTCTCGAATGTGCCCATCCACCAGGTGAAGCGCATATTCCTTGATGCACACTCGCGCACCTCGGTGCAACTTATCGGCTATCTGGCTGCCCACTACTGGCGCATCCAGCCCGAGTGGTACACGCTTGAGGACTACACGCAGGTTGCCTATGCCGAGGCTACGGATGGCTTCCTCTTGATTGGCGACAAGGTGTTCGACCACGAGGAGTTGTTCAACTACAATTACGACCTCTCGGAGGAGTGGAACAAGGCTACGGGTATGCCGTTTGCCTTTGCTGTGTGGGTGGCTCGCAAGGGCACCTCATACGAGCACATCGACGCCCTGCAGCGTGCGCTGACGCTGGGTGTGGAGTCCATCTGGGAGGCGGTAGTGGAGGCAGGCTTCGACCAGAAGCACTACAACGCTTATGACTATCTGACACAAAACATAGATTTCGTATTCAACGCCGAGAAGCACTCGGCACTGCAAAAGTTCTGGAACGCGGGACTCAAGGTTGAGCCGCGATCCAACCCGGGCTGAAGAGGTTAGCCCCAGCGGTGGGCGCGACCGTGTCGGCGTGTTGCTCGTCGGCAGACAGGATGTTAAAGGAGTCATCAACCCGTAAAACATTGCAGTAATGCTTACAATCTATCTCAAGCAATATAACAAAATCATACGCAACGCCGAGCCCGAATTGTTGGAGAATTTGGGCTATGATGATATTCTCTGGATTGACCTTCTCTCGCCATCAATCAAGGAGCAGAAGGCCGTGGAGAACTTTATGGAGGAGAGCCTCCAGACCCGCCAGCAGGTCGAGGAGATTGAGTCAACATCAAAGTACTCGGAGAACGAAAACTCAATCATCTCGAACACCAACTTCTTCGTGCCACACGACGACTCGTTCTCGGTGGAGCCTGTGTCGTTCATCCTCTCGAATGAGGGTGTGCTGGTGTCGATGCGTGGCACCGAGTCGCGCACTTTCCGCGAGGCGGAGAAGCGCCTGCAGATGAATTATAGAGGCTACTCGACTGGTTATCACATCTTTATAACGCTACTCGAGGTGCGTATCGACTTCGATGCCGACCTTGTGGAGTTTGTGGCGAAGCAGGTAGCGGCGCTCAGCAAGGACATCAACACCGAGGATACCATCGACAAGACCGTCATCCACCGCATCAACGAGTTGCAGGAGAATACGATGGTCCTGCGCGAGAACATCTTTGACCGACAGCGAATCCTCTCGAGCATCCTGCGCTCGGAGCGCTTCCCCAACGATATTTACCCACGCTTGCAGTTGATGATTAAGGATGTGAACTCGCTCATCAACCACGCCGACTTCTCGTTCCAGCGTCTGGACTATATCCAGGACTCGGCGCTGGGCTTGATTAACATCGAGCAGAACGAGATTGTAAAGATCTTCTCGGTGGCGGCGGTAATCTTCCTCCCCGCGACACTCATCGCGAGTATCTATGGTATGAACTTCAAGTTTATGCCCGAACTGAACTGGGTGTGGGAACTCGGCGGTTACAGCATTCCGCTGGGCTACATCTTCGCCATCTTCCTGATGGTGCTCGCCTCGGGTGTGACCATATTGTACTTCAGGTATAAGAAGTGGTTGTAAAGAGTTGATTTTTAGAATATTTTAGAGTATTTCAAAATAAAAGGCTGCCGAGGGGTAGCCTTTTTTGTTGGGGTTAGTTTGGGTTTAACACGCATCTTTAGATGCGTATCTTCGGTGGCATAGCGAGTGAAACTCGCTACCGCCCCCTGCCACCGAAGATAAATATACTCGCAAAGTTCACCCGAATGGGCGTATCTAAAGTGGGTATGGCACTCTGCCCCCGCCACCGAAGATAATATTTGCTGCATTATATATAAATAGAAAAAGGTCGCCCGCAAGCGACCCTTAATTCTGAATTCTGAATTTTGAATTCCCCCTATTCCAATTCCTCCTCGTCGAAGTAGAAGCCGTCCATCAGGGCGTCTATCTCGCGGCGCT
>JAEIGA010006588.1_pt1 | contig 17696 bp, 14 predicted proteins | sample 9270691 | NCBI WGS metagenome assembly JAEIGA01 (sample SAMN17057246, study PRJNA624740) | gut metagenome | biome: biome; isolation source: fecal sample | host: Bos grunniens | place: China: Xizang | collected 2019 | reverse complement strand
TATAGTATTTTAAATGAAACTAATGCAAAAAAACTATATTGGCATAAATTATTATCGTCATTTTTTAAGTTATTGTCGTCAATAATGTTTTTTATATCGTTAATGTTATTTATACTATTACCGTTATACAGTGCAGATAAACTTTCTAGTTATGGCCACCTTAAAATTACAAATCTATATTATCTTTTTTCTGAAGCGTTATTCATAAAAACTCACATAATGCATAAATTCTCAACGCACGTAGCCCTAGTGCTTTTAATCGTGATTTGTATTCAAACGGCAATAACTTTATTGCTTTCAATATTAAATTTTTTAAGGTCGTTATTTTATATGAAAACTAAAAATTCTAAAATAAAACAATCTAAACTTTGTCTTTCATTTAAAACTTTTTCTCTTTTATATCTAATAATACTAATTAAGTTTTTTTTGTATAACGATATCTCTAGTTTTAACGTTATATCACACGCAATAATTTTATGCTGTGTGCTAATTGGTGAGATTTTTAGAAGAATGGCTATAAAATTTAACTAAGTAAAAGTGAGGCTCGTTTGAGCCTCACTTTTTTAATCTTTTAATAGTTCTTTTATCTTTTTAATTTTACTAGCGTTTGCGTCGAAAAACTTAATAAACTCTCGCCTTGAATTAATTTTTGCTATCGTTGAAAGTTCATACATTACCGCCGATAACGACTTTACGTCAATCTCGTCAAAATTAACGTTTTTTTGAACGGCTTTATCGTATAAAGTTTCGGCGCTGTATTTTAAGGGTAAAAGTTCTTTTTCAACGGGCGCTAATTTTGCAATCAAGTAAGCGTACGCCTCTTCAAACGCTTTATTTTCAATACCTAAAGGCGTCAAGGTTATTTTTCTAAAAATATTGCCAAAACAGGCGGAAATTTCGCCTTCTACTTTGCTGGCAACTAAAAAACCTATAACGCCCGACTTTACTCTGTCGTAAACGTTTAAAGATAATAGCATTTTTTTCATAATGCTTTGCGCTTTTATTGTTGCAAGTTCGCCAAGCAAGGTAATAATAGTCGACTGCACTTGATAAGACGTAGACGAAAAAGCATACGACGAAAGGTTATAAATTTCATCTTCTCTTTCAAGTTTTTCTTCCCCGCTTAGTTTAATTAAATCGCTTAAAAGTTTAACCAACCTTTGCCTATCAAAAACGTTTAAATCAAAGGTATATTCTATCGGTTTACAGTTATCTTGACTGTTTTCTTTAACAAAATTAATATAACTTTTTGCGATATACGAACGGTTTATCTTATATATTTTTTCAAAACTTTCTTCGGCTTTTTCAAAGCGTTTGAGATTGTAGTTCATTATGCCGTAGATAAGTAGCATAGTGGTATCGTAAGGGTTGATTTTTAAATATTTTTCGGCGTAACCTACCGCCTTTAAATGTTCGCCCTTTTCAGCGTATACCATCGCAACTTTATATAAATCTTCTTCCTCTATCACTTCAAGTTTAGATAAAATATCTAAGTAATAATCAACCTTTTCTTGATTTTTAATAGAGTGGAACATAGAAATAGCGTTGCACACAGCAACCGCTTTTTTATCTATTGAAACGGCTTGTTCAATATCGTTAGTTGCGCCGTCAATATCGCCTTTAAAATATTTGGCGATTGAACTTGAAATAAGCGCAGACGAATAAAACTTAGAGTTATTAGGAATTACCTTTATAAGTTCAAGCGCCCCGTCGTAATCTTCAGACCTTAAAAGTTCTTCCGCCTTTAATAAAAGTTTAGTAAAATCAGCTTTTTCGTAAGGGTATGCTAAGTAGTAGTTTTTGTCAGCCGATAACATTTCTTCATAAAACTCGGCGGTAACGCTAGAATAGTCGTAAACGCCTTTTTTGTTAGCAATTATTTGGCGGTTAAAGTAATAACCTGCAACGTTGCCATCTTGCATTTTAAAAAAACAAGCCCCTAGTCCGTTATACGCCCTAGGGTACAATTTTTCATTGCTAGTTAAACTTAAGTATTTAAACCACTCTTCGGCGGAACGCGCGTAATGTTTCATTAAATAATAAATTTTAGCACGCATTACGCATAAGTTTAATTTATCGTAACTATCTAGCATTGAAATACTATCGGTTACAAGCAACGCGCCAATATAATCTTTGTTATTAAGTTTTTTTTGCAATAGGCTAAGATACGCCTTTTCATCGCGCGGTGCGGTATAAATTTTAGTCATTTTACTTTATGTTTAACAAACTGTCAACGTCGTCTTTATTATATTCGTATTTTTTATCGCAATATTGGCACTCGATTTTAATTTTACCTTGCTCGTTTAAAATATCGTAAAGTTCTTCTTTGCCAAGCGAAATAATAAGCCCGTCGATATACTCTTTTGAACAAATGCACTCGTATTTTGGCTTTCTTTCAGTAAAATAATAATTAGAAAAATGCTCTTTTGCTATACCTTTTGCCGAAAGTTCTTTAATCTTTGCACTAATATCGGGGTAGCCTAGTATTATATCTTGCGCTTTTTTTGCGCTTTCGTCATCACAGCCGGGAAGCGCTTGCATAACCATACCACCTGCAGATATACACTTGCCGTCGCTACCCATTAAAACGCCAAGCGCCATTGCGGTAGGCTCTTGCTCGGAAACGGTGTAGTAAAAGGCAAAGTCTTCGGCAAGTTCACCGCTAATTATTTCACTTGAACCCGAATACGGCTCTTTAAGTCCCATACTTCTAACTACGGTAATTCTACCTTTACCTACGCAACCTTTAACGTCAAGTTTACCCTTTTCGTTAAGTGGAAGGTCGGCTAACGGATTATCTATATAACCGCGAACTCTAAGCGCGCTGTCTACACTTACGATAACGTGCCCACCTACGCCGTCGCCACATACGGAAACGGAAAGTTTATCCCCGTCGTTTTTAAGATTTGACGCCATAAATAAAGACGCCGTCATCGTCCTACCCAAGGTAGCGGCGGTAAGTGGCGTTAAATTATGGTATTTAATTGCTTGATTGACGATATCAGTCGTTTCCAAAATAGAAAGAGAAATCTTACCGTCGAAAATTAATGTTTTAAGTATAGTATCCATATCAGTTTTTAATCGCTAGAAATACCGCGCGTTCGGAAAGGTCGGTAAGTTTATTACCAAACGCGTCGGTTATTTTAATTGTTGTAAACCCAGCGTTATCTAGCGCGGTTTTAATATCGTTTACGTCGTGCGCGTATTGCGTTTGAACTTCGTCATAACGCTTATAAAGTTCGCCTTGCTTTTCAAAAAAAGAAAGGTTTAGGCTTAAAGATTTTTGTTCTACGTTGTATTCGCTTAGCCAAATGTAGGATAAATCTTCACCGTCGTCCCCAAACATATTGCCGTTTAAAACGGTAGAAAGTTTGTATTCGGTAGACAGGTCGAAAAGTAAATATCCGCCCTTTTTTAAACACTTTTTAAAACTTGAAAAAACCTTTTTAACGTCGCTTTGATTTACGTAGTTAAGCCCGTCGTTTACAACGGTTATAAAGTCTAATTTTTCAAAACTTTTAAGCGAACGCATATCCATATTGATATAGTCGATATTCAAATTTTCTTTAAGCGAAAGGTCTTTGGCAACGGCTAGCATATCGCTAGAAATATCTACGCCAACTACCTTATAGCCCGCTTTTTTGAGTTTACGCGTAAATATACCCGTACCCGAACCAACGTCGTACCCAACGCCGAAAGGAAGGCTATTTTTAACCACTGACAACATATAGTCAGTCCAACCGTCATATTCACTATCAAAGATAAGTTTTTGGTAGTACTTAGAAAGAATTTCGTACTGCATTACTTTTTGCTCTTTTTAGATTTTGATTTATCGCCTTGTTCAAACTCGCTCATCATTTCGTTAATGCTTTGCTCGTCCGAAACTTCGCTAGCGTGTTCTTTTTCGTAACGCTCACTATCTTCAATCATACGTTGTTTACTTTCTTCAAGCCTAATAAGGTCGGCCCTAGAATAGTTTTCAGGAAGAGTTGCAATTTCAATATCGGTATCTGTAATAGGCTTAATAGCACGGTTGTTGAAAAGTTTTCTTTTATAAACGAATTCTTCAGGTTCGTCGCTTGTCGTTTGCTTGTTAATACCTCTATACTTTTTAGCGCCCTTAACGTTATCGTTAATAACTTGGTCGAATACCCATTGAGAATAATTCGTCCAAATAAGCATAAATATCGAAATTGATAAAAAGATTACAAAAATTAACCCAAGCGCAAAGAAAATTGAAGAAACGTCTAAAAGTAATAACGCAAAGAAAACAAGCCCAAACACGGCAAAGAAGGCGTTAATTGGCAAAAAGCCAACCGCTAAAATAAAGGCGTTTCTTATAAGGCTAAAGAAACTAAGTTTATACGTTACGCCTACGGTAAGCATATATAAATAGGTGATAATTACGACTATTGCAATTATATAACTTATGATTTTTACTATCGTAAACACCCAAGTAACGTTACTATGCATAGCAATTTGAAGTTGGCATAAATCGATAGTCAATATTGTAGTTGAAAGGATAAATACGAATAGTAAAGTAGCCCTAACTATTACGGAATAGTTCTTTTTTACACCACTCCAAAAATCGGATACTACGAAAACGCCCTCTGTCCACACGAGGTTACGCATAACGTAAAATCCGCCTGAAATACCTACCGCGAATAAAAAGGAACATACAAATAGCGCGATAAAGAAAATTAAATCAGAACTAAATATAATATTTTCGGCAACGCCTAAAAGTTGGTCTGATGGAATTGCCGGATAGCCTATTGCTATATTTTGCGAAAAATACGAACTTGCGCCGTTTGTGTCAATAAGCACCATGCGCAAATAAAGCAATACGAAAAGAGGGAAAATAAACAATAACACTAATAAATTAATTTTTAAAAGTTTTAAAGTGTTAGTAGTAAATAAATCCCAACCAAGTTGCCATCTATTAGTAGGTAGCGATTTTCTCGCATAGTCTTCAGAACGTTCAGGTCCTTCTATAAGTCTTGTAAAAAATCCTTTCTTTTTAGCCATAATTACCCTATTTTATTATATTTAATATATATATAATATACTGTTTAGCGTTTTTTTTCAATCATTTTATAATATATTTTTGGCATTATTAAACATTTCACCTAATTTTAACCAAAAAAACGGAGTAAAGTGCTAATTAATAACACTTTACTCCATTTAAAAATCTAATTAAAATCAAAGCCCATTGCAACTGTTTTAATCTGTTAGTTGCAAGTATATGCAAAGCGATATTTTAAGCCGTTAGTTGCAAGTTAGACGAGGCACGAGATTTTTTATCGCTGAGATTAACCTTTTGGTTATCGAAGTGAGAAAAAATTGAAGTAACAAAGTATAACGTAGCAAATAACGGATTAAAAATTACATGATAGATTCTATGTAATTAACGTACTCTAATTCGCTGAGTACGGAAACGATTTCGTCGTGAGTTTTGCACTCGCGAAGTTCTTTTGACACTATGGTTAAGGATACGGAATATACGCCTAGACCGGAATTTGCGTAGGCGGGATTAATTTCAATATCGTCAATTCTTAAACCCAATCTTCTAAGCGTTTCGTTAAATTCTTGAAGGTGGTTTTTACCTTTGAGTTCAAGGTGAATTTCAAAGTGGTTAGAACGCATTTTAAAATATTCTTCAAGTCTTGGAAATATCGCAATACAAACAAAGTATACGACGTAACTTATGATTGCCACGGTGTAAAGTTCAAAGCCGATAAATATTGAGATAATACTCGTACCCCAAAGCGCAACCGACGTTGTTACGCCTTTAAGTTGGTTTTTAGAACTATATAAAATAGTGTTTGAACTAAGTATTGCAATACCTATTACCGTTGCGCCCGTTATAAACGAGAAAGACACGTTAAAGTTTGCTATAATATACTCGTCGCACATTGACGCAAGTACGGATACAAGCGCTACTAAAACGAAAGTTCTTAAACCTGCGGCGTGACGCTTGGTTGCCCTTTCAATACCCGTTATCATTGCAAGCACGAAAGCAAGAACAAGTTTAAGTGATATAGCGCCAAAAGTTAATCCCGTTGACCACTCGCCTAAAAGTTTTACAATCAAATCTTCACCCATTGTTTATCTCCTATTTTTAAAGTTTTTGTTTCTATTATATAAAATAATCGGCTCTTCTTCTTCAAGTTCCATAAACGCCTCTTCACTGTCCGAACGATAGTAGTCGCCGTCTTTTATCTCTTGTTTAATACTGTTGAGTTTTTTCATTAATTCTTCGTGGCGTTGGCGTTTAGAAAACCCTTCGTCAATAACGGTAGGTTCTGCGCCGTACGAACCCGACTTTTTAAGCGAGAAGTCTGCAAGTAACGGCCCGAAAATTTCACAAATTAATCCAACTGAAATAATTATCGTTTTAACGACGGTTGCATCCCCGCCTAACAAGTAACGCGAAGCAAGGTCGGCAAGACCGATAGCAATACCCGCTTGCGGAATTAAAGCCAAACCGAAGTAATTTTTGAACTCTTTAGGCTTTTTCATAAGCGTACAGCCGAGATACGAACCCACGTATTTACCCGTTAATTGAACTACGATAAATATTAAACATACGATTATAAGCGGTAGCGCGGTAACTGAAGAATCTGTAACGAGCGCGCCTATGTTAAAATTCAAACCCGAACGAACGAAGTAGATAAGTAATATTGGTGGGCTAAAATATCTTATTTGTTTAAACAACTTTTCATCGCCCGAAACGTTTACGTAAACGGTGCCCATAATCATACAGCCAAGAAGTGGCGAAACGCCGATTGCCGAACCTACGCCACAAAGTAAAAACAACAGCGCAATCGACACTATAAGGCGGTTATCGTTAGAACGCCTTGTCATAAGTATCTTTAACACAAAGCCTGCAATAGCGCCTAAAAGCATCATTAAAAGGTTTAATAAAACGGGGGTTAAAAGATTACCAACCGTAACCGAACCAAGCGTTAAAGCGGTAGCAACCGATATTGCGATTGAGAAAAATATCAAGCCGAAAATATCGTTGCAAGCAATAACTGAAAGCAAGTTGTCAACAAAATCACCCTTACCGTCTTTTTGCCTAATCGTCATAGCCGTTGAAACGGGTGAAACGACGAAAGATATCGATGCCAATATAATAGACACCGCCAAATTAAACCCAAACACGAAAAACGAAAGGGTAAATATTAAAAGCGAAGTTACGGCTATACCCATTAAGGTTATAACCGTAACACTTTTCATATTCTTTTTTAATATTGAAAACTTAAAGAACTCGCCTATTCCAAACGAAATAAAGGCAAGGGCAATATCCGAGATAAAGCCCATACCGGAAATCACCGCTTGCGGAACTAAATTAAAGCAGTATGGTCCTATTATAACGCCCGTAGCGACGTAAGCCGTTACGTTTGGAAGTTTAAGTAGTTTTGTAATTCGCGTAGCGAAAAAACCCAAAAACAATATTAAGGATACCGAAATAATTATTACCGCTACCGACGAGTAGCCAAGTTGTTCATAAAGTTTATTAAGCATTATTACCTATTTTACGGTTTTGGCTGAAATTATATTACTGCCAAACACGTCTTTAATTATAATATCGCCCGTTTTTACGGGTAAAGAACAAACTGTTGAGTTGATAACTTTCATAACCTCAAACATATCTTTTTTACTGATAGGTCTATCCGTTTTTACGGGAACGACTTTACCACTCGTAGTTTTTACGGTAGAAGTTACAACTCTTTTAGGGTCAACCACTTCGTTTTCGGCGTAAAGTTTACCGCGTGGGCAGGTATAACCCGAAAACTCTTTTTTGCCGTTTATTTCAGTAACGGTTATTTTACAACCCATAGGGCATTCAACACAAGTTAATTCCATATTATTCACCTTTAACAGTAACGGTAATTTCACCGCTTAGCCCTTTGAGTTTGTCTTTTAACAAAAGTAGCGTTTCCATTTCCCCAGGAACGCAAATCTTTTTCTTCTTTTTAGCAATAACTTCGCCGTTACAAGTAGCGGTAATTTCAGCGTCCTTTATAACCTTGTTAACTCTAAAGAACACTTTTACGTTATCGCTGGCGTTTTTATTGATTTTTTGTGGCAACGTATAACTTACGTTTTGACCGCAAACCGTATCGATAGCATCTTTTTTAACGCTTCCAAACTTAACGTAATCGCTTGCCGATTTACCTGCAATTTCCGCCTCTTCAGAAACGAAGTCAACTAAATCGTGAACTTGAAGTACGTTACCGCACGCAAACACACCGTCAACGTTAGTTTCGCGGTTTTCGTAAACGATAGCGCCTTTAGTTTTGTTGGTTAATTCAACGCCACAAGTCTTTGAAAGTTCGTTTTCGGGTATTAAGCCAACCGAGAATAAAACGGTATCGCAGTCAAAATGCATTTCCGTACCCTTGATAGGCTTTTTATTTTCGTCAACCTTTGATACGACTACGCCCGTAACTCTCTTGTCGCCTTCAATTTTAGTTATAGTATGATTAAGATACAACGGAATTTCAAAATCGTCAAGACATTGAACGATATTCCTTTTAAGTCCCGACGAGTGTGGCATAATTTCGCAAACGGCGTGAACCTTAGCGCCCTCAAGCGTCATACGCCTAGCCATAATAAGACCAATATCGCCAGAACCTAATATAACTACGCTTTTACCCGGCATATAACCCATAACGTTTACGTATTTTTGCGCCGTTCCAGCCGAATATACACCGGCGGGGCGTGAACCTGCAACGTTAAGCGCGCCACGGCTTCTTTCACGGCAACCCATTGAAAGTATTATCGCTTTGCCTTCAATGGTAAAAATACCCTCGCTAGAGTTTATTGCCGTTACCTTTTTATCGCTAGAAATTGATAAAACGGTAGTTTCAGTCAAATACTCTATATTTCTTTCAACAACACCTTGAATAAACCTTTCGGCGTATTCGGGGCCGGTTAAACTCTCTTTAAGCCTAGTTAAACCAAATCCGTTGTGAATACATTGATTGAGTATTCCGCCAAGTTCTTTTTCCCTTTCAAGTATCAAAATATCTTTTACGCCGTTATCGTAACAAGATATTGCCGCGGCAAGCCCCGCAGGACCTCCGCCTATAATTATAACGTCGTAATTTCTCATTTAGTCTTACCTACCAACAACTTAGAATTTTTACCGCTTTTAGTAACTTCTTCTATTGAAATATTAAGTTCCCTTGCTAAAATTTCGGCTACGTGGGGTTGACAGAAACCGCCTTGGCATCTGCCCATACCAGCCCTAACTCTTCTTTTAACGGCGTCAACCGTAGTGGCTTTGGGGTTTTCGTGGATTGCCCTTACTATTTCGCCTTCGGTTATCTCTTCGCACCTACATACGATTTTTCCGTATCTACTATCCTTTTTGATAATCGCGTTCTTTTCTTCAACGGTTAAGTTTTTAAAGAAATAATCAGCCTTTCTGTAAGGATTAAATTTTTCGTTTTTACTAAGGTCAAATATCTTAGAAACCAACTCTTCTACCACGTATTTTGCAATAGCAGGCGCAGAAGTAAGACCAGGCGATTCAATACCTACGACGTTGATTAAATTTTCAATTTTACTGTTTTCAATAATAAAATCGTGCCTATCGCTAAACGCCCTAACACCCGCAAACGACGTTATCGTATTATACGTTGGAACGTTTTTAGTCATTTCGCTTGCCGTTTTAAGTACGAACGAAAGCCCTTCTTCGCTAGTCGTAGTCAAGCCGTTTTCAATAACTTCAGCAGTAGGTCCTAACAAAATATTACCGTCAACCGTTTGAGTTACGAGTATTCCTTTACCCTTTTCGGTAGGCGTTTTAAATATGGTGTGCGAAACGAAATTTCCACTTTCCCTATCAAGAAGTATATATTCGCCCTTTCTACCGCCAATATTTACGCTATCGTCGCCAAATAGTTTTGCTATTTTACCGCCGTTTAATCCGCAAGCGTTAATTACCACTTTTGCCGAAACGACTTCGCCTAAACTAGAATATACGTTATAATATCCACCCTTATTTTCTACCCTTTCAACTTCAAAATCTAAATAGAGTTTAGCGCCGTTATCCATAGCGTTACCAATAGCCGAAATGGTAAGTTCGTAGGGGCAAACTATACCGCCCGTTTTAGCGTATAAAGCGCCAACTGCGTCGTCGCTAATATTCGGCTCTAATCTAGCGAGTTCATCTCTACCTATAATATAAAGTTCTTCAACGCCGTTTTGTTCGCCACGAGATTTTAAATCTTTAAGCGTTTCAATTTCATCGCTTGAATAAGCAACTACTAGCGAACCGTTGTTTTTATATTTAACGCCAAGGTCACTACAATAATCTTTCATCATGCGATTGCCAAGCACGTTAAACTTTGCTTTAAGCGAACCGTTAACAGCGTCAAAACCTGCGTGAACTATACCGCTGTTTGCTTTACTTTGCCCCATACAAACGTCGCTTTCTTTCTCTACTAGTGCGCACTTAATATCGTATTTGGTAAGTTCTCGAAGTATGGTACCGCCTATAACGCCACCACCTACAACTAATACGTCAAACATTATAACTCCTTTAAAAAAATATTATTGACAATTTTTATATAAGGCATTATACTATAAACAGTCAATTTAATCAATATTTATTGAAAATTTTTATAATTTTGGCGTTAATATTGACTTTTGAGCAAAATTTTACGCTCAAATGAGTAAAACGGAGTGATTATGAGCGATATTCAAGAAAAAGAAATTTTATCTCTAATTCAACAAAACCAAGTTTTATCGGTTGAAGATATTTCAAACAGGCTTTACATTAGCCCTTCAACCGTTAGAAGAAAACTTACTAAACTTCAAACCAAAGGTTTGGTTATAAGAACGCGCGGTGGCGCAAAAATTAACGACGCTAGTAATTTTTCGCCTAGTTTTTCGTTTAGAACGCACCAAAACAGTTTAGAAAAGAAAAAGATTGCCATTTCGGCAACCAAACTCATTAAAAACGGCGACGTTATATTTTTAGACGGTTCGACTTCGGCTTTCTTTATTGGCGAATACCTTTCGGGATTTAAAGACATTAAGGTTATAACTAACGGTATTGACACCCTTTCGCTACTTGCTAAAAACGGCATTAACGCCTACTCGACGGGCGGTGTTATTTTAAAGACGAATAGTTCGGTGCTAGTTGGCGAAAACGCTATTTCTATGATAGAAAAATACCACGCCGACGTTGCCTTTTTTTCAGCGGCATCAGTAACTAAAGAGGGTAAAATTTACGATATTTTTGAAGAGGAAACACCCGTTAGACTTGCTATGCTTAAAAACTCTACTAAAAAAGTGTTTTTGTCAGACAGCACTAAATTTGGTAAAATATCACCCTATTATATCTGCACGGTAAACGATATTGACTGCATCGTAACCGATAAAGATATCTCTACTTCTATCGCGGTAAAAGATCTACCAGAAATCGTTTATTAAAAAACAAAAACTGCCTTATTAGGCAGTTTTTTTATTATTCACCGTCAAATAGCGGTGTTGAGAAATATCTTTCAGCGGTGTCTGGAAGAACGGTTACAACCGTTTTGCCTTTACCTAAAACTTTAGCAAGTTTAATTGCCGCCGCTACGTTCGTGCCAGACGATATACCGCACATAATACCTTCGTATCTAGCCAAGTCTTTAGAAGTTTGAAGCGCCTCTTCATCTGAAACGATGCAAATATCTTCATATATTGAAGTGTTAAGTACGGGGGGAATAAGCCCGTCGCCAATACCCATTTGAATATGCGCGCTAACCGTACCACCAGCAAGTATTGCGGCGTTTTCAGGTTCAACCGCCCAAATCTTAATATCTGGGTTTTGCGCCTTTAAAACTTCGCCAATACCCGTTATCGTTCCACCCGTTCCTATGCCCGAACAAAAACCGTGTATAGGCCCTGCTACTTGCTCTAAAATCTCTAAGCCCGTGTGATGGCGATGAACGGTAGGGTTAGCCTCGTTTTCAAACTGTTGAGGAACGAACACGTTAGGATCGTCTTTAGCCATTTGAACGGCGGTTTTTAAGCACTTGTCAATACACTCGCCGATATTGCCTTCGTCGTGAATAACGATAACTTCAGCGCCGTAGTGCTTAACGAGTTTTCTTCTCTCTTCGCTAACGGAATCGGGCATTATGATTATCGTTTTATAACCCTTAACCGCGCCCACCAAAGCAAGACCAATGCCTTGGTTACCGCTAGTTGGCTCTACGATAATAGAGTTTTTATTTAAAACACCCCTTTTTTCCGCATCGAGTATCATATTGTAAGCGGTTCTAGTTTTAATTGAACCACCAACGTTAAGACCTTCGAACTTCACTAAGATTTCCGCGCCGTTTGGGTCTGCAATTTTATTAAGCCTTATAATCGGAGTATGACCGATTGCTTGTAATACGTCATTATATATCATACTACTATAATACTATATTGATATAATTTTTGCAATTAAAAACAGCCGATTACGACTGTTTTTGTTGTTTTATATTTTCAACCACCTTGTAAATAGCGGTTTTTATCTCTTCGCGGTTTTGTTCTAAATCAAATTCACCGCTTTGGCAACGCTTTTCAAAGTTTCTTATCGATACTAAACCTTCGCTAAACACTTTTTTAATTTGCGCTTCATCGTGAAGGATTTGGGTGTTGCAAAAACTTCTTGACAATATTGCGATAGTAGAACCTAAACGATAATGCTCTTTAATTACCATTTCGGAAGGAACCATACCTTTGCCAAGCGACGCTATGCCACCAAAACCGTAAGGAATTCCCCTTTGCTTGAACTTAACACAAAGTTGGTCAACTAAGCCGTTAGCAAGAGGTTCAAACATAAAGTTTTGACCGTAACCCAAACTTAAGTCGTTAAGACCGATATGAATTTTATCAATACCGCCAAGTTCTAAAATTTCGTCTACACACTCAACGGCTTCGGGCGTTTCTAAAAGTAGCATCGTTTTCGCTCTACCGTTTACCGCCGATAAAAATCTTTTAACTTCTTCTACCGTTTTAAAGTAAGGTAGCATAACGTAGTCAGCGCCGGCGTTTATAATGCTTTCAATCTCGTCTTCAGTCGACGGATAGTCTTCGCTAGCGTCGTGCACGCAATTACACCTTGCAATAACTTTAGCGCTCGTAACGGCGTCCTTAATATGTTTTACGTCAAGCGCGGTATGGTGATTTTTAACCGTATCGCCCTTTTGGCGCTCGCCTTTGCCGATATATTCCATATCGACGAAAAGATAGTCAACACCCGCCTCGTCAACGATTTTTGCAACGGTTGGGTTATTCGTTATATACATAAGTTCTAAATTTTTTGAACTAATTACCGTTGCGCCTTTATTTTCGTTGTTGGAACTTTTTAAAACCTTACCAACCGTTTTAAATATAATTTTTAAATCAAGCCATAAAGATAAATGCTCAACGTACCAAACGTTAAGTTCAATACGCTTATTCCACTCAACTTCTCTTCTGCCGTTGATTTGCGCCCAACCCGTAATACCCGGGCGAACGTTAAACATTTTAAGTTGTTCTTTAGTATATTTATCGTAAGTCCACGGATGATAAGTAAGTGGTGGCCTTGGACCGATAAAACTCATGTGCCCAAATAAAATATTAAAAAACTGCGGAAGTTCGTCAAGCGACGTTGCCCTTAAAAACTTGCCTACTTTGGTAACTCGAGTATCGCTTTTATCTGAATATACGCCACTTCCCGTCTTTTCAGCGCCAACGCACATAGACCTAAATTTATAAATATTAAATACTTTGCCGTTTTTTCCGATACGTTGTTGCTTAAATATAATCGGACCTTTACTGTCAAGCCTTACCGCGATAGCCAAAATAATAAGTATAGGTGATAAGATTATAATGCCAAGTAGCGACAAAACTATATCAAAAAATCTTTTGAAAAAACACTTATACACTTTATTAACCCACTTCTTTAGCGTTATACGGCTAGGGGAAATATTAATCTACCCCACCCGCAAATTTATGGAGCGAACGATGGGAATCGAACCCACAACAACGGCTTGGGAAGCCGTAGTTTTACCACTAAACTACGTTCGCATAATTATAACTTTATAATTATTATATAATACAAGTTAATATTTTTCAAGGGTATTTTTGAAATTAAATTGGTTTTTTAAGTAAATGCGATAAAAAAACGCAAAAAAACACAAAAAAAGCATACCGTTATATAAAATTTGAAAAAATCCTCACCAAAATTGGTGAGGATTTTATTACTTTTTAATCTTAGAAACGTCGAACGGAGTAGACTGATAAACGAAATAGTTAAGCCAGTTATTAAACAATAAATTAGCGTGTGCGCGCCAAGTTACTATCGGTTCGATACCGTCGTCGTCACTAGGGAAATAGTTGGCTGGAATTTTAGGATTTAAACCTGCGTTTTTATCTCTTTCGTATTCTTTTTTAAGAGTGTCTGAATCGTATTCGGAATGCCCCGTTATAAACACTTGCGAATTGTCAAGCGATTTTACAAGATAAACGCCAGCCTCGTCCGACTCTGATAACACCTTTAAGTTTTTAACCGAATAAATTTCTTCTCTATCAACCCCGCTATGGCGTGAGTGCGGAGCGTAAAACACGTCGTCAAACCCTCTAACTAGCATAGACTTTTTATCTACGATTTTATGTCTATACACGCCCGAAAGTTTTTCGCCTAGCATTACCTTTTTAACGCCGTAAAAATGGTAAAGCCCCGCTTGAGCACCCCAACAGATAAATACCGTGCTGTGAACGTTAGTTTTAGTCCACTCGAAAATTTCAGTAAGTTCTTGCCAATAGTCAACCTTTTCAAAATCAAGTTGTTCAACGGGCGCACCCGTTATTACCATACCGTCAAACTTTTCCTCTTTAATTTCGTCAAACGTCTTGTAAAAAGCAATCATGTGCTCTTTAGAGGTGTTTTTCGACTCGTGCGAAGAAGTTTTAAGCAAAGTGAGTTCAACTTGTAAAGGCGTATTACCTAGTAGCCTTGAAAACTGCGTTTCCGTCACTATTTTAGTGGGCATTAAATTAAGTAGAACGATTTTAAGCGGTCTTATATCTTGCGACTCTGCTCTTATTTCGTTCATAACGAAAATATTTTCGTTAAGTAGCATCTCCGCGGCTGGTAGGCCGTTTGGAATTTTTATAGGCATAACTACTCCTTAGATATTATCAAGTGCTTGCTTAATATCGTTTATTAAATCGTTTGCGCTTTCTATACCGCAAGAAAATCTTACAAGTTCTGGCGAAATGCCTGCAAGTTTAAGTTCAGCGTCCGAAAGTTGGCGGTGAGTTGCGTTTGCAGGGTGTAAACAACAAGTTCTAGCGTCTGCTACGTGCGTTTCAATCGCTGCAAGTTTCAAGTTCTTCATAAACTTTTCAGCAGCCTTTCTTCCACCCTTAACGCCAAAACTTACTACGCCACAACTACCGTTAGGCATATATTTTTGCGCTAAATCGTAATACTTGTCCCCCTTAAGACCAGGATATACCACCCAATCAATTCTATCGTCGCTAAGTAAATATTCCGCCACCTTTTGAGCGTTATCTACGTGCTTAGGCATACGAAGGTGTAAACTTTCAAGCCCTAAGTTAAGATAATACGCGCTTTGAGGGGATTGAGTGCAACCAAAATCTCTCATAAGTTGCGCGGTAGCCTTAGTTATAAACGCACCTTCTTTGCCGAATTTTTCAGCGTAAACGATACCGTGATAACTATCGTCAGGCGTGGTAAGACCGGGGAATTTATCTTTGTATTTAAGCCAGTCGAAATTACCAGAGTCAACTATACAACCGCCTACTGCAGACGCGTGTCCGTCCATATACTTAGTAGTAGAGTGAGTTACGATGTCCGCGCCCCACTCGATAGGTCTACAGTTAACGGGGGTTGGGAAGGTATTGTCAACGATAAGCGGAACGCCGTTTCTATGCGCGATTTTAGCGTACTTTTCAATATCTAAGATATTGAGCGTAGGATTAGATATAGTTTCGCCGAAAAGCGCTTTGGTGTTAGGTCTAAACGCGCTTTGAATTTCTTCTTCGGTAGCGGTAGGCGAAATAAAGGTAAAATCAATACCCATCTTTTTCATAGTAACGTTGAAAAGATTATACGTTCCACCGTAAATTGACGCCGACGAAACGATATGATCCCCAGCGTTAGCGATATTGAAAATCGCAAAGAAGTTAGCCGCTTGACCAGACGAAGTAAGCATTGCAGCCGTACCGCCTTCAAGCGCGCAAATTTTAGCCGCAACGTAGTCGCAAGTAGGGTTTTGAAGTCTTGAATAAAAATAACCGCTAGCCTCAAGGTCGAAGAGTTTACCCATATCTTCGCTAGTATCGTATTTAAAGGTAGTGCTTTGATAAATAGGAATTTCTCTCGGTTCGCCGTTTTTAGGGGTGTAACCCGCTTGAACGCATTTGGTTTCAATATCGTAATTTTTCATAATAATAACTCCTAATAAAAACGCTCGGAACGGTTGTTCCGAGCGAACTTTCAAGTTAAAACACCCGAAATCGAGTATTTAAGGTTATTAGCCTTCAATTTTTTCAAGAAGTTTAAGGTCAACGCCCTTGTCGGAAATTTTAATAATTTCAACTTTAACGGTATCGCCGATTGATAAAACTTCTTCAACGCTATTAATTCTTTCTTTGCTCATTTTAGAGATATGAATCATACCGTCTTTACCAGGGGCAAGTTCACAGAAAGCGCCTACCTTAGGTAAAATTCTAACAACGGTAGAAATAAACATATCGCCAACTTCTAAATCTCTAACGATAGCGGTGATAATTGCCTTTGCCTTGTTAGCGTTTTCCATATCTTCGCCGTAAGTTGCAATAAATACCTTACCGTCGTCGCTAATGTCGATTTTAACACCCGTTTCGTCAATGATTTTGTTAATCGTTTTACCACCCGAACCAATAACGTCTTTAATCTTATCGGGGTCAATGTTAAACGTAATAATCTTGGGCGCGTATTTAGAAAGTTCTGCGCTTACTTCAGGGATACATTCAAGCATTTTGTTAAGAATATGTTGTCTACCCTCGTTAGCTTGTTTGATTGCTTGGCGAAGAATAGCTTCGTCAATACCCTTAATTTTAATATCCATTTGAATTGCGGTAATACCTTTAGTAGTGCCTGCAACTTTAAAGTCCATATCGCCAAGGAAGTCTTCTAAGCCTTGAATATCGCTCATAACTGAAACCTTACCAGACTCAACGTCTTTGATAAGACCCATAGCGATACCTGCAACGGGGCGTTTAATAGGAACGCCTGCATCCATAAGCGCCATAGTAGAACCACAAACCGAACCTTGCGAAGTTGAACCGTTAGAAGATAAAACTTCCGAAACAAGTCTTATAGCGTAAGGGAACTCTTCTTCGGTAGGAATAACGGGTTCAAGCGCTCTTTCAGCGAGCGCGCCGTGGCCGATTTCACGACGACCTGGGCTTCTAAGCGGTTTAGCCTCGCCAGACGCGTAACCCGGCATATTGTAGTGGTGCATATAGCGTTTAGAAACTTCTTCGTCTAAACCTTCAAGTTTTTGAACTTCACTGATAGTGCCAAGCGTACAAGTAGTTAATACTTGAGTTTGACCACGAGTGAATACGCCCGAACCGTGAACTCTAGGAAGAACGCCGTGTTCACACCAAATAGGTCTAATTTCAGTTAAAGTTCTACCGTCGGGTCT
>JAEIGA010006587.1_pt1 | contig 17696 bp, 20 predicted proteins | sample 9270691 | NCBI WGS metagenome assembly JAEIGA01 (sample SAMN17057246, study PRJNA624740) | gut metagenome | biome: biome; isolation source: fecal sample | host: Bos grunniens | place: China: Xizang | collected 2019 | reverse complement strand
TACCCTCTGGTACAAAGGCTCCAGACCGCTGATGTCCAGATACAGGAAATCAGTGTCGGATTTTGCACGTCCATTACCTAAGAGTTTAATCTTATAGACACGCTCATCCTCAAGGAAATGATACTCATCAGAGAACTGAACGCCTGTCTGTGCAGCGATTCCCATAAAGTAATTTCTTATGATACCAAGAACTGCATACCCGGTAGGCACTGCCTCGCACTGATATACCTTCGTCGGTACTGGGAACACATCATTTGCATAGGTTCCATCTGGTCTCAGAACAGTGGTGGCTGGTACTACTAACTTGTAGTAATCCTGAGAATTACAGATAAGTCCGATTCCAGTGACTGGGCGGGCTTTACCGTTTCTGTTTTTAGCGAGTTTGGAAACTAGATTTCCATAAGTTGCTGGTGACAGATCAGTTACTTCAATAGCTGTCTTCCTTGGATAAGCTCCACCGACAACAGTAACACCATCAGAGATGTCTCTGGACATTCCTATAGGAGCGTTGTTACCATCACCGTCTACAACACCATTGATCAGGCCGATGGAAAGAGACTCTGTAAGTACACGCCTCACATATAGGTCTAACCAAGTAGCGCCTAACTTCAGCATGTCGTCAGAGACTGGAAGGAAAGCAGATAGCTTCTTAGAAGCTACATCAAACTCAATAAAACCAGAGTTGATCTCGCGGGTGATTTCCGCATTCAGTGCTCCCCATGTAGCACCCATTCCTGTATCTGTGTTTAGCAGGATCTTTGTCAGCCCTGTAACAGTTAAGGAATCAATATCAGCTAGCAGTGGGAACTGTTCCTGAATATCCTCAAAGACAGACTCAATAATCGTCTCCGGAATAGTCTTATCTGTGTTGCTAAGGCTATTTAGAGGCTTATTAGCCTTCACGTTCTCTATGAAACGATCATAGAACTTACGCTCTTCGTTGGTGAGCTGGCGAACGCCTCTCTGTGCAAGAACTGCTGCATCAGATACCCCTCTAAGAGAGTTAGCGGTGTTGATGATGTCATTCTGGATGCTTGTCATCATCTCTACCAGAGCTAACTGCATCTCTTCAGTATTACCAGCTGCTGCAGCATTCGTAATTCTTTCAGCAAAAGAGTTGCTGATGTCATTATTAGGTACTGGCATTTCTATTACCTCCGTTTTATTTCTTGTTGAAACCTAAAAATCCTTTTTTTGTTTCTATATTATTGGTCAAAATTTCCTCTTTATATGGAGGATTTTTCGACTCATTAATATCTGATTTTTGATTTAGTTTGTTCAGTACTGAAGTAACTGTCTGTTCTACTACTTTATTGATTAGTTCCTGTAGAGGAATGTCCTCCTCTACTTCGACTGTCTCAATATTTACAAGTGAGTTCTGAATTGACGGTAAAATGTTTTGTACCGTGGTATCATATGACTCATCACTATCATCCGCTATTTCTGTAGCAAAACCATACTTAATCGCGTCAGCGGGGAGTATCCATTCTTCCTTGTTCATCATCTCGATGAGTTCTTCTTCTGACGCTGTAACACCCGCCTCAATATAGGCGTTGCGAATTACCTCGTTCATCTTCTTTAGGTCTTCAGCGCCTTTTTCAAGGTCATCTGAATTACCCCTATAAACTCCAATAGCATTATGAATAAACAGTAGAGATGATTTATTCATAACTCTGGACTTGCCTGCGCAGAATATAATTGATGCGGCGCTTGCTGCAAAACCATCACATACGGTCGTAACATTTCTATTCTTTAGTACGTTGTAAATGGTAAGACCTTCGGCTACCTCACCTCCGTAAGAATTGATTCTTACAGTGATATGTTTATCCTCTGGAATTTGTGCAAGTTTGTTCGCAAGGCGATAACTTGATACATCACTGTCCAGCCAAGGCCAACTCGTGATGTCCCCATAGATATGTATCTCGACCTCATTATCATTATTCTCTACTATGTTGTAATACATAGTTAGACCCTTTTTAGGCATTTCCATTACCTCCGTCTTCTTTGACAACTATTGTTTCTGCTGAGTTCCCGTTGGATACCTCTGTAGAGACAGTATAGTTCTTTGTCATGTAGTGTTTGTCAGCCCATTCCTCGTCTACCTTCTTATAGCAGACCAAACCCCTCACCTCGTTTACACTAAAGGCTCCACAGGCGATTAGCTTATCTATGTTAGTAGCTGCACTTAATGGATCTTTTAATTTTACGGTCGTAAGATTTGGCTCCATATAATAGCCGTTTAAAACACCTTTTTTACCGATTTTATTAGAAGTCCATGCAGTTTTTCTATTGATTTCAGAACAGAGTTGATACGCTAAATTGCGAATTGTGAAATTGATATAGAGATCCAGTAGGTCGTCTATTTTTGTACTTGTTCTTTCATTACCCGTAAAGTCCATGGACAGAAGTCCTTTAGGGACTCCTGTTATATATGAAATGTAGTCGGTATAACTGGAAACAAGTTGTGGTATATTCTGTCCAAGTGCGGTAGCGGTCTCTTTATTACCATTATTATTCAGTTCTTTGAATTCGAATCCCTCGAATAGTGGAACGACAACATTCGATGATTTTGTTAGCGGTTCGAATGTTTGTTTTACATACTGTTTTATTCTTTCTTCATAATCATCAGTACTATCTACGGATGATTCTACTTTAAGAATTCCTTTTGTACCGGTGGCGTTCTTATACCCCGCTGTTATTAACTTAGCCAATTCACCAACAGAAGAAGTTACTAGCTCTGCTATTTGGTTGACATTCTTACCGATTAGGCGAAGGTGGAAAACTTCATCCTCTGATATAGGGTTGTAATTGTATACCTCTCTTGCATTTCCATTTGATACGGATATGTTTATATATTGAGATGGAGAAAAGACATTATCTGTTACTTCAAAATTGTCAGCTACAAAATACTGACCGTTTCTTTTTACAATAAGGGCTTCTTGGTTATAGTAAAGTTGAGAAACTAATTTGCCGAAAAACTGTTCTTTGTTTTCATGCATATTAGGCTCATAGTTCCAACGCCAATATTCCTCGCCCTTCTTTGGTTCGTTCTTTTCATAGATTACATATTCACATGATGCTAAAGAGGATGCGATCCTCTTTACTGCACTGTCGAATATAGCTAACTTGATCCAGGCTTCTACCCCTACATCAGCTGAAGGACTGTCTAATTCACTTGTAATGCTTTTTATGGAGGCCTTCTTAGTGTTGCCTCCACCTAAGTCTTTTATCCAGTCAAGTATGTTCCATGTGAATGCCATACCTTATTCACCTACTTTTTTAAAATACTATCGTAATTGATTTTGGTAATGCCTGAGGGTTACTACCAGTATGTAGCTCATCTTCCACACACATCGCAGCTGCCAAAGAGAAGAATGGGTCAGTCTTTCTGTTACGTGGAGACACTTTTCCATAAACAAAATTACCGATCTCTCCACCATATTCCTTTTTGGCGGGTACTAACTTCGTGTTGTTTGTTGCCCATCGCAGTACCGGGTTGTCTCCCCATACAAAATATTGATTAGCAAAACATAGGTCTATCACCGGTTGTATCTTCATTATGTTGCTGGGGCGTACCTCGAATATCTTTTTTTCACCGAATCCCGCTTGATTCAGTGCGTCTGATAAAACAACATAGCGATATGAGTCGATTGCTATTTTCTTTATCTTATAGAATTGACCCTGCTCCTGTAACCAACTGGCAACAAGGCGGGGATTTATTGACTTGTCTTCAACAAAAGTGATAAGTCCCATGTCAGCCCAGTCCCGTATCGGCGCCTTTATTAAGGGCAGATCCACGTTGTTCTCACTATCAAGAATCCAAGTGTGGTTCAGGCAGTAGCGGAGGTCGCCTCTTTTAATTAAGATGGTAGCTGATACCCAGTCTGTTGTTTTCGAGAAGTCTATACCCGCTACAGCTGCACTCCTTCTTAAGTCAGGTATTGGTCTGTTAGTATATTGAATATTTTCATAAGAAGTTACCATGAACTCCCGTATACCGTCGTATATACCGAATCTCTTAGTTAGGAAATGTGGATTCTTAGATGGTGCTTCTTTCCATACAGCATACTCTTCCTTGATTTTCAAACGGAGATTCTTGAAATATGGTAGAGATGGATTAGCTTTTTCCCACATCTGTGGATCGTCTATTTCATCTTTGTCATCCAATTTACATATGAACGGGAGCCATCCACGATCTGGTTCATCCTCGAATAGTATCTTATTGGACTTTTCAATAAAGTCATCCAGTGGGCCTGTTCTTACGAACCCATTCGATGAAAAGAAGCCACGCCTCGGATGGGGCTTTTTGCCCATTCCGGTTGTAAAGACCGATATATTCTCATAATCTTGATAAGCGTGAATCTCATCAAAGAGAGCAGCTGCAGTGCGGAGGCCATCCTTCGATTTAGGATTATTAGTTCTCGCACGGATTTCAGCCCCTGTTAATAAGGCGGTAACTACTTCTTTAGTCCACTCAAAGTATTTACCCCTTAAAAGTTCTTCTACTTTAGGCTGTTCGAAAGCATTCCTTATATCATTCACGGCAATTAAAGCCTGACTCTCTGTGTTGGCTATGATATCCACATCATAGTTTCTACCGACGCGAGTGTTATACTGGGATGCCATGCAGACAGAGCTGAAGGCGATTAAACCGGTCTTCCCGGCTCCCCTACCTACTTCCAAGAACAAGTCCGGGAATCTTGGTTCACCATCAAGGTCTGGATCCTCTGGGTTATGATTCCAGTAGGTGCATAACCAGAGTGTTATTACGAATTTTTGCCATGGGAGAATACCCTCCTCCCATGGGAAGTATTTTACAAGACCAAAGTACTTGTCAGCTTGTACTTCATCTACATATATGTCTTCTTCAGCGAAACACTTTTTTACGTGGTCTATAAGAGCGTGTACTTCTTTGGACGCCTGTAGCTGTCCTGATTCAACAAGGTCTATGAACTCTTGAATATAATGACTCATCACAGACCATTAGGGTCTATCACTGGCTTAGGTGGTTCAACTTCGGCTGCTTTGACTTTATTGTAGGTACCTCTCTTGTTACCTATCTTCTCAATAAGTTCATTTAGCTCTTTAATAGCCTTGTTCTTTTCAGCACGAATTACTACCAGTTCCTTTTTGGTAGTATCTAAGTCAAGTAAGACCTTTTCCTTTTCTTTTTTAGCTGCTCTTATACGGTTTTCCACGTCTCTGGATACTTCAGAATACATATTTACCCGTTCATCCAGACCTTTATCTAATAGCGCTATCTTTTCTTCCTGTTTCTTGAGTTTTTTTTCAAACTCTTGAGTCTTTTGTTCCAATTTGGTATCCCAATAGCGCTGTATTGACTTTACTTTCTTTTCATATTCTTTCTTGGCTGCTTCCCTGTAGTTTTCTACTTCCTCTGAATACTTGAATGTATCACCGTATATATCTTGTATTCTTTGGCGCAGATGACGAACTGTTATGTTAGCCTCTTTAGTAGCAGACATATAATGACTGAGCTTTGACTCGTCTTCTTTAGCTGCTTCGAAGTATTTTTCCTGTAGCTCACAGAGTTTTATATACCTGTCGAGATATGACATGTATAAAGGGTCTTTAGAAAGACCATACTTCTTAGCTGTTGATAGCAGTTCGTTCTGCAGCCCCTTACTGCTCTTGCTATCCATTTGTTGAGACCTCCTGTTTTTACCCCGATTCTACCCAGTTAGGGCTTTATATATTTAAAAGATAACGTGGCTCTCGCCTGTAGAAGAGAAATTCTATTAGGTTACACCTAATTTTGGTGTGACCCGCTTCTTAGTCTTTTTCAGTACTATATAGTGATTCAATTGGCGTTCGAATTCTGAGAGGGGCACTTTTGTTAGTCCCACCGTTCCTCATTCATGAACTTTTTACCTGTGGTCTTACCCGCTTTGAAGCGGTTATGTATCTCGTTATGACATCTATTACATAAAGAGATAAGGTTACGGGTTCTTATACCCGTCTTAGGGTCATCCACATATGTATACAGTGCAAATTGAGGGTACTTCTTGAATTCGAATTGGTGGTGGACTGTTTCAGCGGGGCTATATCGATGCATCCGCTTACACTGCTGGCACTCGTACTTGTCCATCTTTAGGACTTCTTCACGTACTCTGTACCATTTAGACCACTTATAGAATTGGTAGACATCTTCTTTAGCTGCGCGTTTACAGTGTTCTATGTCCGCTTGTGTGATAGTCATGTGATTGCCTCCTATACTTTAAAGGATAGTGATGGTGCTGTCGGGGAACAGAACCACCACCATCTATATGCAATAGGAGGTCTCTCTATTGCTTCTGAAGAATGATTTAACCCATTTAGGGCTATACCTATTATAAGGTATGGTATATTATATGTAAACTCACACTTTTTGATTATGTGAAGTTATTTAGCACTATTTAGAGTCTTTAGAAAAATTTAAGTTCTTAGGGGTGAATGGGTGGGGTACTTCTTTATAGCTAAGGTTAGGCAGGTCCCCACGACGATCCCCGTGATACCTCCACTGTCTCCGGAATCGACCGGGGGGTCTCCCACGTTCAAAACGATTCAGATGTTTACCCCCTCCCCTCTGTTTAAAACTTCAAGTACCGCCCCCGCTACAGACAATTTGCAACAATGCTTTACCCCGCCACCATTTACGGACACAACTACTACATAGCCCCGCTGACCCGCCAAATTGCCCCTATTTGCCCTTATACCATTACGCTGGTATAAGTATAGCCTGCAAAATAAAAAGCCCATATGAAGCCCATATGAAGCCAACTTTTTACCAATAGCAAGAATTGAAAATAGCCAGTTTACTATGAATAGCAAACTGGCTAACTGTTTGAAAATATAGACTTTTTTCTATGTCGAGTGAAATGGGTGTTGTTCTTAGCGGATGTCAGAGTGAAATCAGTTAGATGTGCGGTTCGGAATCTCCCCACGACGTTGCACTACTTCTGTTACGATTACCTAACCTCTTCCATGTAAGACAGATACCTGGACATCTTTAACAGTGTCACGATACAAAGGGCAACATCTTTATCAAACAACTTGTCTATGTATATTGAATAGTAGTTCTGTAGTGTCTTGTTATTGTCTATTCTGCAACTAAGTCCAGTTACGTTCTGTATATCTTCAACTCTCTTTCTTATAGCTCCAGTATTTGACTTGTGATACACACCTACATTCACCTTATAGAGTGAATCCTTCTTCTTACCCATAATAGTCCTCCATAGCCGCAAGAGCCATCCTAAGGTCACCAGCTTTAATGTCTTCACAAACAATAGGTGAGAAAACAAGACTACGATCATCTCCATCAACATGCTCTATAGCTTCCCAAAGTGTAGTAGCTTGTGCAACCACATCCTCTGGATTATACGCATCATAATAGAAGCTCACAAACTTCTTGTAAGTACCCTGTTCCACTAACATAGGCATCGAACCCGGAGCTACAATATACTCTTTACCGCCTTCAGCCCACACATAGATAATATCTCTACCAAACAGTGGCAGTCCATGCTCAAACTTCAATGAAGGGTACTTTGGCTTCACGATATCAAAAACAGTTCCTTTTAAAGTCTTCATATTATATCTCCTTCCCAATTAATTATGTCTTCATTTTCTTCATTTACTTTGACTTCAGTTTCTTTTTTCCTTTGTACAAACAATCTGTAGTTACCATCAATCTTAACAAGAGCTCCTACCCTTATTAGCTCTTTGTACAACTCCCTGTATTCTTCCTTTAGCTCGAATACTAATCTTTTATAGAGATTCCTTCCATTTAATTTAGGGTCTAACAGATCAATCAACTTAAAAGATACATCGCTAGAGTCCTTTTGAAAATTATACAGATATGTTATCGGAGCACCAAAGCGCCCCCCCCCAATTAAGTATTCAAGATGTTGTTCAACAAATTCATCTACAAGATTAGATTTTGGAACTTCATATGCATCATAGTTATCATACTTTTCAAAAGTATACATATGAACCTCCTTTAAACTTCAGGTGTCGGAACGAAAAGTCTAACACCATACATCTGTAAATACTTAATTACTACTTTACTTGTAAAAGAGATTACTTCATCAATGAGCGCATCCGGATCATTTTGGTCAAATGCATTCAATATTAGTTTGAACTCGAACGGTGTTGTTCCCTTTTCTTTTGCCTTAGCTACCAAAGTCTTGTAATACTTTTCTACGTCACCTATGTTGTATGTCTGTGTAGCTGTTGCTTTTACTTCTTTTGGTTCCTTGTTCTGATTCTGTACTATTTGCTTCAAGGTTTCATTATTAGAGTCATCTGTTGTGTCATCAAGACCGATCCAATTCTTAAAGCCTGTCCAACTGATAAGGAATGTTCCGTGGCCTTTATCACCCTTCTGAGAGGCTACATACTTAGCGAAAGGTAGCTCACCTTGTTTGATAAGTAGCCTCAACTTATAAGGTGTTAGCTGAGTTATACGGGATAAAGTCTCTATTGAGATAAAGCCTCCATTATTTCCCCAGACTTGAATCAGGTCATCCGGAACCGAAGTCCCGGATGCCATCATATCCTTTAGCAGTTCTTTACGTGTCTCCATGTTTAAGTTCTTTCGCATTACCACTACCTCCTCTGTCATACAAAATAGGTAATAATATGTTCCAATAGTTTTTAATATCTATCACTGGAACCTTTATTACGCTGTCTTCTTTACGCCCTTCATATACCCATATCTCTCTAAAGTTACTTGTTACTATACGCTTTGGTGTCTCGTCCTTCTTAAAGTAGCAACAGTATGTTAGCGCCTGTTTATATGCATTCTTGAAATGACACCTATGTTTATCTGCGTCAGCAGGTAGCTCCTCTGACAACTTAAGACGATTTCGCTTCTGTTCAATTACAGTACCCGTAGCTTTGATATATGCATCTGCCCTAAAGTTTGTTAGAACTCCTCTCGCTACCATCATGTCTTTTACTAAAATGTCTGTCTTAGGCCCGTATATTGTACCTGCATAGACGCCTTCCGCTTCAGGAATCATGTTTATGTTCCTACTAAGTGCCTTATTGAACTCGATCATACCAGTAAGATCCATGTTAAGAATATCGTCGTTCTCTATATGGTACATCTTGATCAGCTCTAACAGTGAAAGCCAAAAGGGTTGAATATTACCTAACTCATTAATAACTTCATTTGAACCATAGTAATTTGTGAAAAAATTTAGAGATTGTTCACGATACTCCTCAAAGGTTATACCCTTTGACTTCTCATCATATAGGACTATACCAAGACCTTGAATCTGTGTTGACATTTTTGTTTCCTCCTTAAACACTGTTTAACTACTTCTTGAAAAGTAAAAAGTGTGTTCAGGAGTTTTCCAAAAACAGAACAACTACCAAACTTTTTGCAACTACCTATAATTTGATTTTTTGAAAAACTGCTTACTTACGGCAAAATTCGCACTTTATTCGGATTGTATAAAAATAATTTGAAAATACCTAACTCTGTTTACTAACTCTGTACTTACTTCTTGTTGTACGATTTTTACCACTTCTTATTTGCAGGTTTTAAGTACCTCCTACTTTTCAAGAAAACTACATCTGTGAGTTACTGTTTGCTATTCTGCTTGTCACGTTCTTCATATACCTCTTCACGACTCAAGACGTGAGGGCCGAATGGAAACATAATTGTTTCGTATGTCAGCCAAACAGGTATCATGTTGTAAAAGTACTTTAAGAAAATCTCTTCCGAGTCATAAGACTCTCTGGTGTAAACCGTAATGTTGTGCATCCATTTGTCAGGGTCTTCTCTTACCGCCGAATATACAGTGTAGCTGTACCTCATTTTGTATTCAAAGTAATTGACTTGGATGTAGAGTCCGTCACCTACTTCAATTAGAATTGACTTACCCTTCTTCCTTGTTTTAGGGAATTTGGTTACATCCCTTGGATCATCATTCTTCTGCATGTTGTACCTCCATTCAGTAGTGTTAAACTAAATAGACTTGTTAGAGTTAATATCACATAAAAAAATACAGTCTTTAGCATTCTAGAGTTGATAACTCTTATTTCTGAGTTATCCAACTACAATAACTAAAGACTGTATATCTATTTTCTAAACCAGATAATTCTTGCTGGAAGAGAGCTTCCGACTTATTTTTTAATGCTTCTACAATCCAGTCTCACAGAACTTTTAGTATACACTCACAACTACATAACACTAACTCTAACTAAGTCGATATTTAGTTTTTAAGACTACTTCTGATAACTCCTTTAACTGATACATATGACTCTCATAACTGAATATATAATATCAAATTACTAAAACTACATATTCAGTTGTGAGTAGTCAATGTAGACAATAACTATGTCTAACCTTAAAAGAAGAAATCGAACCGCTAATCCGAAAAGACAACCGTGGATTTTTATTACCTACAAATTGTAGCCCCGTTTTAGCTTACCTGTACTGTAGCACAGTCCCGATGAAATGTAAAGGGGTAATTTGACATTTTTTAAAGTTTTTTGAAATTATTTTTTACCAAACATAAGTAGTCAGAATATAGCATCTCAAATACTATAATCTTTATGTTTTTTGATATAATTTATAGATGCTGGGTTTACTTTTCTAAAACTATGTTATATAATTCAATTACCTACAAAAATAGACTGGAGGAACTAATTATGAGACTTCCGAATAACTATGGTACTATCTATGAATTGAAAGGGCATCGGAAGAATCCTTTTGCTATTCGAGTGAGCGTTAAAGAGACTCTACAGGATGGAACTACAAAGTCGAAACAGAAATACATAGGCTATTACCCAGATAAGCCCTCTGCTATGATAGCACTGGCCGAATGGAATAAGACAAAGACTTCTATACTTGACCCTAACATCACAATACAACAGGTAAGGGAATTATGGTATTTAAACTGTACTTCTAACCTAGCTCCAAGTACATTAAGAAATTATGAAATATTCTGGCGAAAATGTACCCCGCTCTATGACTTACCCATCAGGAACGTAAGACTGGTAGATCTACAGACCTTCTTCAGGGGCTTGGCTCTGGATTATGAGTATCCTACCATCAGAGAAGTGAAAAAGGTTCTTAATGCTATTTTTGACTATGCATACAAGAACGACATAGTTTTAAAGAACTATTCTTCATTAATCGATATGACACAATATCAGGATTCTTATAAAAGTAAGGTACCTCGGCGGGTTTACACTCATGCAGAAATTCAGGCTATTAATGAATTTGTAGAGAAGAATTTACCGACTTGTGATGGAGTTCCGTCAAATAATATACAAATAGGTATGTTAATACAGTGTCTTCTGTATACAGGCCTCCGAATCAATGAATTGCTTAAATTGCCTCGGAAGAATGTACACTTAGATGAAGAAATACCCTATATCAGCATCACAGACTCCAAGACAGACGCTGGTGTAAGGGATATACCAATTCACGACAAGATACTTCCGGTAATTAAGTTGTACATGGGATTCAGTGATAACCCGAATAGCTGCCTCTTTAGATCAGTAAACTCCGCTGGAATTAGCTATACCATGTTTAATCAAAATACTGATAGATATGCTTCAAAGATTTTTGATGGCATTCAGACTCATACCCCTCATGATACAAGACACACTTTTATATCAGCTCTGAACCTGCTTCCGAATGTAAACCTCGTGGTTCTTGAGACGCTTGTAGGCCACTCTCTTAAAGGGGTTACTTCAAGGGTTTATACCCATCCGACTTTAGCAGATCTTAAGGAATTACTAGACAGACTGCCCTATTGAGAAGTAGTTAGTTTGTAACTAAAAGAAAAAATCTCACCAAGTATATATTAACTCAGTGAGAATATACCATACTACATCTTGTTGTAGGAAAACCCTAATCACAAGATGTAGTTTTTGTTTTCCTAAGGCATATCTATTAAACTACCACAATAAAAGTAACGCTCCTCCGTACTTCAAGGGTCTCTCGGTACTTCTGTAGTTAGTTTGTAGATAAATATTTTTTGACTTTAAAATTGCTATACGGACAAATTATAAGCCCTAAAAGTTAAAAATAACATAAATTTTCCATCAAAAAAGACGGGTGATATGGTCATCCGTCTTTTATATATACTCTATATCACTTTATTATTGGTTTTGTGGAGTACTTCTTTAACAGATAGTCCACCGGGATTTTGATAGTGTCATATAGAGTTAGAACTTGTTTTTGACTTACCCTTTTAAGTCTGCAAGTTTCTTGCTGAAAATTTGAAAAATGTAATTACCTGTTCTTGAGTAACTACTCAGTCACCGAAACTACATACTGCTACAAACATAAACAACACAACACATATTAAAAGTATCTTCATAGTTATCTCCCCCTGTTCTGTCTTTTAAGTGCATAGATCTGGTCTCTGGTCATCACCCTTCCCATATAAGGAAAAGTAATTACCCCTTTATTTATGTACTTGTTTAAAGTACCTTCAATAGCGTATAAGAACTCCTCTTGAGTCTTGTAGCTACCTTCAGTCTTCCTATGTGCGCATGATAACCATACATCAAGAAAACCGGCGGTCGCCGTCAGTACCCAGAATTCATACTTTCCTTTGTTGTCCTTCAGATAAAGTACCAACGCATAGAGGCCGTCTCCAACACTAAATACCATACTATTTATTTTATGTCTTGTGATTCTGTAGTTGTTCATATTATCCCCTCCTTTAAAGTTATTTTTGAATCTAAAGAGAAAATCAAGAAGGGGCTATCAAAGTTTAAAAGTAAGAAAGGGAGGAAATTCCTCCCCTGTCTATTAGTTCCACTTTCTTAAAATAAAAATTTCTTATTTATCTAATAAAATACTGTATTATTCCTGCTACTACAGCAAGTATAATCTTAGCTGCTAATACACCAATAAATACGCCTGCTGCTACTTCCATAATTGACATATCATTTCCTCCTTCTTTAAATAAAAAATAGATTTGCATTTTTTGTATAAGAAAAATTCAAAAAAGGTCACTCAACTGATGCCCTGCTATACATCAGAAGAGTGACCCCTTTCAGAAAGGAGGAAAATCATGAAGCAAAAAAGCTCTGACAACTACAAATAATAAATCACCAAAAGTTATCTGAGTTATGAATTAAGTACATCATTACGCCAAGTAGTAACATCACACATAGTATCTTTAGCATCAATGTTTATACCTCTGAGATGAAGGCATCAATACCTGCCTCTTTTAGCGTGTCGCGTCTCCATTCTGCGTTCTCTTTTCCATCAAAATACCCGGCTTGAACTTTGTACAGTCCATCCAGTTCATTTATAGTTACCTTAAATCCTAGCTTCATGCTATTAACTCTATCAGCCTTTTCTATTGCATTTTCCCTTATCTTATATACCCCACAGATGACTCTGTAGTGAGTACGGTCTTTGAATCTGAATACATAAGAGATCTTCTGGTCTCCATAAGGCGTATTCCCAATCCACTTTGTAAACTCAGCTAACTCACCGCCGCTCTTACAGTAAGCATGTCCACTATCGAAAGACTTCTTTTTGCCCAGATATGTGTTTGTATGTGTAATCGTCGTATATACAAGCATGTCACCTTCACACAGGAGGTGCTTCTTAAGTGCTGTATTTACACTCTTACCTATTGGAATTAGGTCAAATACCTTCTTAGCGTTCTTTTCAGCGTTTGGGTTGCACCAGACCGGTCCTCCCATACCTCCATACCAACTAAGGGCATTAGCTGGACAACCTGCAGCCTTAGCTGCCCAGTGGCATCCATCTACGCAGTTAGTCAGCCTGTTGTTCTTTTTACGGGCTGCTTCAAAGGTAGATTCCCTATGTTTTTTATTTGTATAGGCCCATTTCTTACCCTCTTTGATCTCTTGTTTCATTATTTTGTTCTGGTTCTTACAAGCCTTTATAAACCTATCATTTAGTGTATCTGCCATGTCTATACTCCTTTATATGAAGTCTTCCATCCTGATGCCGTTCATCGTCCGAATACCCTCATAGATCCGAATAGCTTGAGACTTACTTCCGTCACGCTTTGGAGGAGTTCTCAGGACTTTTTCTATGAGGTCTATTACCTCGTCTTTTGATATAAACTCAGTTACCCTAACATCTTTATTAGTTAATTGGTTTTCCATTTTTATACTCCTTAATGAAACAGTCAAAGCCTGCATTTTGCAGCTCATACATCTTACGAGTTGCATTGTCCTTCACAACGTAAGCGCCACACTGGACTCGATAATACCCATCAATCTCTTTATCAGTTATAAAGCAATCGAAGCCCGCTGAACTTACTTGACGGAGTTTAATCTCTGCATTCTTCTTATTAGAGTATGCTCCGACTTGAACCTTATACATCAGCTCCCCTGTTGGCGATGGCGGGTTAACCGGTTCTACCTGTCCACCAAGGGCTTCTGTTACCTTCTTGGCCAACTCTCCATACTTTCCATATAGCCAGTCTCCGGGGCATTCTTTTGCAGCATACCATCTATGTGCAGAGAGAACCATCTCGCGCGACCCCGGATTATACCCTTCAGTCTTTTCTTTACTCCCTAACCATAAGAGTTTATCTTTACCGTTACGCTTACATATATCAACGCAGAGTTCGATCAGCTTCTTATATACTACATCTCTAAAAGCATACGGATGGGTCTTATCAGAAGCACATTCAATGGTCACGGCTCTATTGTCATTAGCGGAGCTGGAACTCGTCCATGCACGACAATCTTCAGGGACATTTAAACCAACTCTACCGTCATTACCAATACCATAATTAGCACTACATGCTCCCTTTCCAGTTGTAGATGATAACCATCCGAGTAGATCCTCAATACTCATTTGACCTACAACACAGTGCGGGGTGATACGGTCGATAGCGTGCTGCCTTTTACCGCTGTTATTCTTATTTAGTTTTGTGTAACTCACTAACGGACTATTCACTGGATTCTCCTCCTTTTTATACCCTTCAGGAACCCAATTAGTCGGCTGGACTCCAGATAAGTCATCATATTTTGTTAAGTTGTGTTTCTTTATTTTCTTTATGATCGCGTCTGGATATGTTTTTCCAGTAGCATACCCCCTCTGACTCACCATACGGATAAGAGTAGCTGGGTCTTTGCAGTCAAGTACCTCTCTACCGTATTTTGGTGTTCCACCTTTACCATAATTACTAGCGTAAGTCATGAAACATAAGTAATCTACAAAAGACTGCTCTATATCTTCATATACACGGAAGTCGTCTTTTATTGTTACTATTTGACTTCCATACTGTTCAGGGGTGTCTTTCTTTATGCTGACTCCTCTCCAGACAGATAATTCAGGTACCCAACTGGCGTTCAGGAGTTCAGACTTAATTCCGACCATGTTATTCACTGACATCAGGGCCAGTATTTGAGGGTTGTCCCAGTAACTAGGGATACCATATCCGTTTTCATGACAGGATTGTGCTATAAGTACGCTTGGTAGGTATCCATAGCGTTTACAGGCTCTCTGAGCTGCTGGCGCTATCGCGTCTATATATTCTTGTTCTGAATTACATAACTTCATCTCCATATACTCCTTCTTATAAACAGAATGCCCGTCCCCTTGTGGTAGGGGAAGGGCTCTCTGTTGTTCAAGTGTCCCAACTCATCCAAGATGGCCAGCCTATGTCCAGTAGGTTGGGGTAGCTATTCAAGTCCATTAAGCGGGCCATCATGGTGAGTTGTCTCGTTCTATCCGGTTCTATTGGCGGGCTATTCAAGTGGGGTGTCGTCCACCTTCCCATCAATACCCCTTAGCCCTCTTCCTCGTCATATACAGGAATTGGTCTGTCTGTTTCTACATATTCACGGCCTGCATCGATTGGGTCTACCGCTGACTCATAATCATCTTCCGGTACCCCTCCATGAATGTACATTCCTTGATCGGAATACGCTTTTACCAGTGTCTCACTTATGTTTTCATATACTACCATTATGAAGTCACCCCCTCATTATAGTTAAAGTCACCTGTGTAGTTATTTATACTATCTATTACGGATGAATACTGAATCCAGTTTGATGCTGACTTGTAGTCATTTACCAGTGAGTCATTCACCCATATTTTCCCCTGCCCTGATGCTATTTTTGAGCCTGTCAGGAAGGTGGACTTGCTGAGTGTACATAATGTATCACCCGGTAAAAACAGCCCTTCAAGTAAGGTGTTGTTCTTCATCTCAGACTCAATTTTTGTGCAGACAGGCAGAGAGAGATTCACCAAAACCGGTAAAGCTTCCATCGCTTGATTATTTATCCGTGTCAGTGCTGGTACAAGTAGCTTCGTCAGTGCTGCATTGTTATTCAGGCCACCGTTTCCACCTACTATTTCAGTTAGTTTTGGTAACAATGCCTGAGTCATACCTGAGTTATTTCTTAAAAGGCCCCTTCCAGCTGATGTCAATTCAGGTAGGTTCACAACTGTTAGTTGTGGACAGTCACTAAAGGCGAATCCATTGTCAAGGTTCCTCAACAACGGAAAGTTTATAATCCTCAAGTTTGCACACTTTTCAGCTATGTTTGACCTAATTCTTGTGCAGGCCGGAAAGTCTAACTCTTCAATATACTTGCTTTCAGCCCACATACTTTGTTTTATGTCAGTTACATACTTTCCATAAAACTTTTTTGCTGGGATCGCTGAGAGTGCACCTCCTTTACTGTAGGAGCTATCATAGTCTCCCAAGACGGTGACGTCTTCTGGTATGGTAAACAGATCATATCTGGTAGCGGGTGAGGGGTTATTCAAAAGGGCCATCACCCATTGGTTCCCTGATATTTCAGCCGGGTCTGATCCACCAGAGGGGATCTCGTCGATGGCGTTATCCAGATCTGATACCCTTATAAGGTCTGTGTCACCTGTTCTTTCACGGATAGAGTCGGCTGCGTCTGTCAAGGACTTCTTTGTTACTACTAATACATTTTCTTTGTTTAACATGGAGTCTGATTCCTCCTTATATAGTATTGGGAGGGGCTTCGCCCCTCCTCATCATTACTTAGGCATTACTCATCGCTGCGATTGTGATTGTCAACTGATCATTTTCATAGCTGTATACAGTACCCGCTACAATCACAAGACCTCCATTACCACCACCACAGGCTATTACTACATCTCCTGCTGCAGGGGCAGGTGACAGTGCTTCAGGTACAAGTAGTAGCGCTGGTTGACCTACCGGGGTAGGCAGACTTGCTTCAGGTAGTTGATACCATGATCCGGCGTCCTCCCAGTGGTCTTCATGCCATCCTAGCATCAGTGCGGAGGGCACATTCACAGTGACTGAGTTATATCCTGTAGTGTCATAGGTGTTGTTCTGAGTGATGGTGTCAGGCTTCGCTGTCTGGGCCACTAATGCTCCGCTGGAAACTACTTTACCTTCATCAGCTGCTTCATATGTGTTAGGTACAGCTACATCGGCTGCAGCGTATTGTGTCACGTCAATACCCGTTCCATTCTGTGTTAACTGGATTGTTCCAGTGGGTGTTATACCTGTCTCGATGGAGTCTACGGCGTCATCAAGGTCCTCTACTTTAATAGGGTCGGTACCGCCTGTCTTTTCCCTGATGGCATCGGCCACGTCTTCCATCGCGTCTTTTGTTACTACCATAATGTCTTTATAGCTCATTTATATACCCTCCTTAATCACTGGATATAATTTACTACTTCTATTTTTAACGTATCAGTGTCGTCTGAATCGTTATATGTT
>JAEIGA010006586.1_pt1 | contig 17697 bp, 11 predicted proteins | sample 9270691 | NCBI WGS metagenome assembly JAEIGA01 (sample SAMN17057246, study PRJNA624740) | gut metagenome | biome: biome; isolation source: fecal sample | host: Bos grunniens | place: China: Xizang | collected 2019 | reverse complement strand
TATATCAACATATCACAGGGTAACGAAACTAATGATAATTTTATATATCAACCACACCAATCTACGATTTACCAACCATTTACAATATCCTCTCCTTGTCAGACCACATCGGATACTCCATTCGGGATTGTAGGACGGAAAAACTCACCTAATAATTCGAATGACATTATCATCCCTGATGACTTTGGTCATTTGGACGATCCTGGAAATCGATCGGAGCAATCACCAATCGGAGAACCTTGGATAATGATATTCTTTGCCGCTATACTAACACTATTTACAATTAGGAAGAATATCATAATATCATAACTCACACAGTCACACTACATTATACGTCACGTAAAGCACCATGAATAAAACTATCTTTCGATTTATTTCTCTTATTTTGTTACTTATCATCGGTTGTTGTTGCATGGTTACCGCACATCCTGTAACACTATACTCTTCCACTTTTGGCGAGTATGGTATCATCTACAACAATACCAAACTATATGCTCCTACATCCGACAAAGTTGTATATCAAATACCTGATGGGACAAAAGTAAAAGTGTTCAGCACACCATATAGCAACACTTTTACTAGTGATATCATGTGGATGAAAGAAAGAAGTGGGTATCAAGAGAGAGGGACAGAATTAAAAGATGGACAAACGATTACAATAGATGCTCCAACCACGTTTGATGACAACTATAAGACTACCACTACCAACGTAGTGTATTTAGCTATACCCAATAATGGCGGATATTGGGTCAGAAATGCTGCAAAAAACAACTGCCTCTATGCCTTCCATAGCCGTACAGAAGAGGGAAAAGGTTCTGTCGTAAAAATGGACTCGGTTGGACTTGCTAAAGTCGAACTCGGTTCGGATCTAATCGAACATATCTACTATCGCTGCGAAGTTCCTACTGGATGTAATACGATTCGTTTTGAAAAAAGAACAGCACTTACCGCATTTGGTGCTGAAGATGTCAAGACCATAGATTTGCGTTACCAAATCCCATTAAATAGCATCAACTGTTATCGATTAGATCGCATGATTGTGGATACTACAGATAATAATGGTAAGTTTGCAGGACTTTGGGAAGCCGCACCAGGTTTAGAAGGAGACTATCGGCTTGTACACGTTAGGGAATATGGAGTATCTTATCCATCTGACATCATCCGAAAAGGAACAAAAGAGCAGATTGTAAGTTTGCATATTTATGCCAAAGATGCTAATGACCAATTCCCTAAACTTGAGTTACAAAAATGCGTAAAGGGAGCATGGGTCACCCAATCCACTACATTCGTCGAGGATATTGCTATAATCATTAATGACAAAACAGATAATGGTTCTGGTGTTTGGAACTTTGTTGTATCTCAAGATGCCAATTGCAACGCCACTATTAACTATGCAAATACCCAACGCTATGCTGGCAACTATTATATCAGAACAAACAATACTTTGGGTGGATGGCGCAACTACACATTGTACACTAACAAGATGAACTACTCTGCGTACGCCAAAGAAAATAGCAATTTTTCGCATTACTATTGTAGGCATATTGATATAGATGCAACAAGTACAACACCTGGTAAGAATAAGAACGTTAAATTCATTGTAGCAAACGATTATAGCGCTGGTATATCTAATGAGTTAGCTACTGATACATACACGATCGAAGGAGGTATCTTACCAGAAGATGCTAATGTTCGATGGTCATGGAACGAAGTAACGAACGAGGTCAGTCGTTCTTATATCGGCAATAATGGTATTCAAGTCACCTACAATTCAACAGAAGGTACTGCCTCAAGTTCTTCTTTCAAACATAGTAATTGGATTTATGATATCAATCTAACGAATGTTGGAGCTAACTCCACACTTAAATTATCATCTATCTATCAAAACGAACAGATATTTGCAGATAAGCTTCCAATGCTTATCACAAGCAACGCCAATAGTTATAGTGTTCGTTTAATGTATGATTTCAAAATAGATAAGCCATCTATTTTGCTTATTCCAGATCATGCTGCTGGAGACACCATCTCTGTGAGTGTGGATATGTTTATTGACCGTACCAATCAAGAGGATGCTACACAAGTTAAAGCGGCATATTTAATAGATACAACCTATACTGTTTATGCCACAATGACATTCACGCAAAACCATTTGGAAGATCCCGACAAAACAGAATGGGAAAAACTTTACTATTGGATATCTTTCCCATTCAATGTACGCATATCCGATATTTTTGGCTTTGGTGAATATGGAAAGGATTGGCTTTTACAATATTATGATGGTGCTGCTCGAGCAAAAGAGGGAAATTGGATAGATAGTCCTACTTTTTGGCGATGGATATCTGATACCACTTATACTCCAGGAGAAAGTCTTGAAGACAAGGATGGAAATCCTTCTAACGGTGTCTTAGTTGCCAACAAAGGATATGTACTAGTATTACCTCGAAGCATCACAAATAAAGGACTCTTTACCAACGGAAATGATTATATCCGCCTTTATTTCCCATCTATGGTCAAGATTGATAATATTGACGGAGGAATGCAAGACATATGCCTCTCCTTGCCAGAACACACTTGCACCATCCAGCGAGATAATCGCCATATATATGATAGTCACTGGCAAATTATAGGTGTACCATCATATGCAAATAAGAATATGACTATCGAACAAGATAGCACTTTCTTTTATTATCAATATAATGCCACCAATAACACCTACGAAGTCAATGCAACTAAAGATAGTCAAGTTGTCTTTAAATCAATGCATGCATATATGGTACAATTTGCTGGCGAACTCAATTGGCGAGAGAAAGAAACTCCTAAGGCTCTAATTTCTAGGAAAAATACGCATAGTGACAATGAGCATAACCTACGTTTAGAGTTACAACAAGATGGAGCAAAATGCGACCAAACATACATCACATTGCAGGAAGATAATTGTAGCGCAAATTTTGATTTCAATTACGACCTCAGTAAAATAGTTAATATGGGTACCAACATTTACTCGCTCATCCCTACTGAAGACGCACCTGTCAAAGTTGCTGCAAACGCACTTCCATTAGTTGAAACTATCATTCCAATTGGGACTATAATTGAGACAGACAGCGAATATACCTTTTCCATGCCAGACGGCACTGCAGGAATTACATCAGAACTGATTGACTACGAAACCAATACTCGTATCAATTTATTGCTAAGCGATTATACTATATATCTACACAAGGGCACCTACAATAATCGCTTTGCACTACACGTCAAGCCAAACAGTGTTGCTACTAATTTTGATTATATTACTGACGACAGTTACAATACACCACGCAAATTTATCATTGATGGTACAATCTACCTCCAATGCAACGGAATTTTATACAATGCAATGGGTAGAATGATAAAATAATCTGTTTTTTCTAGGTTAAAAACATATAAAAACAAAAAAAGTGCAAAAAAATGCACTTTTTTTGTTTTTTTTCTTAGATACTGACATGTTTTGGCAGTATATAGCAGTAATTTTGCACCGTCAAACGATAAAAAAGACAAAATACAAGCCACAAATTAAATATATTAAAGTACTAACTATTAAAACAAGAAGATTATGCAACTAGAATTTAATTTTAATCAAAAAGATCTGCAAACGAACGCTAAGGAGTTTTTCAGCAACATGTATAGTGTTTTAATTTGGATGCAAATCCTATCCGTAAACAATTAATAAAATATATATTCACTTTAAAAAATGTAACAATTATGAACGCAACTCTCAACAAGGTGAATGAAATCACCAACGCAACAAACAACCCATCCCGTATGCAAAATTATCGTATGCATCTTCGCACCATCACCAATGGTTTGATTGAGATGGCCAAAGCTGCAGGCCGCAGCAAATATACTTGTAATCAACTTCTTCGCGAATGCTATAACCTTGTAGATTCGGAGTTTCACACCTACGAACAATGGAAAGAACTAGGTGCATTTGTACGCAGAGGACAGCATGCATATCTATTTTGGGGCAAACCCGTTGTAAATGAAAAAGGCGTACGCTATTGTCCAATAGAGTTCCTTTTTTCTCGTGAACAAGTACAATTTAAGGAGGCATAGCAAAAAAAATTTGCAAGATTAGCAAAAAAGTAGTACCTTTGCAGAAAATATATATTGGGTACTATGGCAAAAATACTTGTGATAGACGATGAGCGTGCTATTCGCAACACGCTGAAAGAGATTTTGGAGTTTGAAGGCTACAGCGTGGATGTGGCAGAAAATGGTCGTGCAGGTTTGGAGCGAGCATTGGCTGGTGCGTATGACCTCATTTTCACAGACATCAAAATGCCCGAGATGGATGGTATGGAGTTTTTGCATGCCTACCGCGAGGGCATAGTTCAACAAGGCGAGGAAGCGCCTGTGGTAGTGATCACAGGACATGGTTCGGTAGATTCTGCTGTGGATGCCTTGAAAGGTGGAGCATTTGACTTCATTCAAAAGCCATTGGATCTCAACCGCTTACTCGTAACAACTAAGCATGCACTTGACCACAAGTCTTTGGTGCAAGAGACCAAAGTACTGCGCAAAAAAGTGGGAAAGCGCAATCAAATGATAGGCGAAAGCAAAGCAATCGAGCGCGTGCGTGCGATTATAGATAAAGTGGCACCAACCGAAGCACGTGTGCTGATTACAGGTTCAAATGGTACAGGTAAAGAAGTTGTGGCACATCTTATTCATGATAATAGCGCGCGCGCTAAAGGTCCGATGGTGGAAGTCAATTGCGCAGCCATACCAAGCGAATTGATTGAAAGTGAGTTGTTTGGCCATATGAAGGGTAGTTTCACAGGAGCCGTAAAAGATCGCGCGGGTAAGTTTGAGCAAGCCGATGGCGGAACACTCTTCTTGGATGAGATTGGCGATATGAGTTTATCGGCTCAAACCAAAGTGCTGCGTGCGTTGCAAGAGAACGAAATCACGCGCGTAGGTAGCGATAAAACTATCAAGGTGAATGTGCGTGTGATAGCTGCCACCAACAAAAATCTGCAACAAGAAATTGAAAAAGGCAACTTCCGTGAGGACTTGTTCCATCGCTTGAATGTGATACCGATTCATGTGCCTAATCTAAAGGACAGAAAAGAAGATATCCCATTGCTGGTCAATCACTTTATCGACCTTATTTGCAACGAACAAGGTTGGAAAAACAAGAGCATCAATGACGAAGCTATCCAAGCATTACAAGCACACGATTGGCCTGGCAATATCCGCGAACTACGCAACGTAGTGGAGCGTTTGATTATCCTATCAGGAAATACTATCACGGCCGAAGATGTGAGCCTATACGTATAATAGGGAGATATGTTTCTGCGAGAGATTAGCATATTGAACTACAAAAATATCCGAGAAGCAACGTTGCATTTCTCGGAAAAACTCAATTGCTTTGTAGGATTAAACGGACAAGGAAAAACCAATATCTTGGACGCTATTTACTATCTTAGTTTCACAAAGTCGGCGTACAATACAATTGATAGTCAAAACATTACGCACGATGCCGACATGGCACTTATTCAAGGGCGATATAACTTAGACATTGCCACAGAAGATGACTCTGAGGTTATCTCATGCGGTATTAAACGTGGCGTAAAGAAGCAATTTCGCCGTGGCAAAAAAGACTATCAACGATTGATTGAGCATATCGGATTAATACCATTGGTTATGGTCAGTCCACAAGATAGTGAGCTCATCAGCGAAGGAAGCGAGGAGCGTCGCCGTTTTATGGATGGCGTAATCTCGCAATACAACAAACGCTATTTGGAACATCTTACCCAATATAATGCGCTACTTAAGCAGCGAAATGCATTGTTAAAGCAATATGAGGATCATCCCAAAAACGCTCCATGTGAATTATTCGAAGTGATTGAATTGCAAATGGTTGCGCACGCCGAATACATATTTGAGCAACGAACAGATTTCATCCAACGTTTTGTACCTGCGTTTCAAGAGATGTATTCCGCTATTTCTGGAGATAAAGAGCAGGTATCGTTGCGTTACACATCGCAACTGCAAGACCGCGACTTGGCAGAAGCATTTGCTCGCACACGCCAACGCGATTTGATTGTAGGATGGACAACACAGGGCATTCACAAAGATGAATTGGAAATGCTATTAGGTGATTTCCCACTTAAGCGCGTGGGAAGTCAAGGACAACAAAAATCCTATTTGCTTGCCATGAAACTGGGACAAGCCGTATTCTTGGGAAAGCCAATTTTGCTGTTGGATGATATCTTCGACAAACTGGATTCCGAACGCGTGGAACGTATTATTCACCTAGTGAGTAGCGACCGTTTTGGGCAGATTTTTATTACTGATACCGATCGTCAGCACTTGACAAGTATTCTTCATGACATGCACCATGCTTCTTGCGTTTTCCATGTTTCGAATGGAGAATTTGTGCAATCTTGATGCTTTTTCGCATATATTTCAGAAGAAAGATTAACAAATAGCGTTTTTTTCTAAATAAAACGCTATTTTTTTTGCTTATTCCAATTCTTTTTCTTACCTTTGCGCGTTTTTGCGGACCTTGTAAAAGACTATTTATTATTTAACCATGAACAAATTTTCTATATACTTGATTTTTGGTATATTGCTCTTGCTTTTTGCTTTCCCAATAGCACGGGATATCACCATCATCAAAGAGCAATCTGACCTTATGATTGAACCAAAGCAACAGATGCGTAATGGTAATGTTATGCCAAGTTATAATTTCCGTAGTACATCAACTTTGTTGAACTACCAATGGCAAGCAAATACCACTTTTCACACCAAATCAAACAGTCGACCCTATTTGTCAGACAATAACACATTTTATTTGCCTACAATAACATCAAATCGCAAGTTTGATTCATATTCATCTCATCCCCTTTCTTCTTACGGAGCATCAGTAGCACACTCGATGAAGTCCAACGAAGAGTTCTCTAGTGCCTCGCAAAGTGCATCTTCCAGTTCTGCTAGCATTGCTCATGCACGTGCTTTAACGGCACAATTGCACAAGACGACATATGTCCCTTTCAGTGCAGCTACGCCAAGCGATATAACTGCACAACAGATTGATAATCAAAGCCAACCTGCGGCTATTCGCGGCAGACAAAACGGTTTTCCTCATCCTGGCGACCCAGATCAATCTACCGAGTCGCCAGTAGGCGAGCCATGGATAATGCTCATCTTTGCTGCCATAGCGGCAGCAACCATTACCTTGCGCAAACGCCTGCAAAAAACTCAAGCGTAGCAGAGGTTAAGCGGAAGTTAAGCAGATGTTAGACTGAGACTGACGTTATCCTGAAGTTATCCCGAAGATACCCTGAAGATAGGTGATTGTTATCACAAGCTAATCGATACCAAAACTATACCAAGGGTATACAAAATAATCAACTCTGCCCTCAGCGGCAAATATCAACAACGAAAACAATATCGCGAAAGCGACAAACAACAATATGAAAACATTTACAACTTACGCCGAGAAGAAGGCGAAACTATTTCTTAACCTATTGCAAGGCTATACCAAAGGTATACGATTTACTGCCATCCTCATTCTCCTACTAATGGGAGTTAGTAATGCATGGGCAGAAGTTAAAGGTGGCGAAATCTATTTTGATGCTTACACATCTAAGTGGACTAGTAACTTGTCAACTGTAGAATATGTCATTTCGCATGATTCATATTCACAGTGGTACAAAATGGCAAAGATATCCAACACTCAGTTATACTATATTTCATCTGCCTCATGGGGTGATGCAAAATATATCGCTTTCACGGCAAATTTCGGATGGACTTCAAGTGAAGGCAATCCATATGACCACAGAAAAAAATATGGTCCACAAGGAAGTTGGTATACTGCAAAAAGCACATATGGAGTTAATAGCGGTAGTACATATCTCTTCTATGCTACCAGTGCCTCAAATGATGCTGCAATCACAACTACCTCTCCTGCTGGATATTTGGGAAGCGGTAAGACATATACCGCCCTCAACTACGATCAAAAGGTACAACAAGAGTTATCTACTAACAACGGCAGTTCCTATGCTACTTCAACTGCAGCGTTGGCTATAGTCAAAGTATCCTCTTATAAATTGAACTCAAAAAATGGGACAACGAGCAGTTCTGGCACCATCGCTTCAGGTAGTTCAAACACTACATGTTCCGCAGCACGCACTGCTACAGTGACTTATACCGTCTCTGACGTGAAGACAGGATATACTTTCGTTGGTTGGTATGATGGCACAACACAAAAATCAACAAGTACAACTTATACATACAATGCAACCGCAGCAAAAACTATTACTGCCCGTTTCAAAGCCAACCAATACACCATTACCTACAAAGATCAAGGAAATGTAACATTCTCAGGTACCCACGCGAGCGGTTATCCTACCAAGCATACCTATGGTGTAGAAACTACATTAAAGACTGCAAGCAAGACAGGTTATACTTTTGGTGGATGGTTTACTAACTCTGGTTGTACTGGCACCGCTGTTACAAAACTCGGCGCAACTGCCTATACATCAAACATTACCCTCTACGCCAAGTGGACTCCAAAAGACTACACCATCACCTTAAACGCCAATGGTGGTGCAAGCAATGGTAGTGCAACTGCTACTTACAACAGCAGTACCATTACTAACCTAACTCACCCTACCCGCACCGATTATCGTTGCAATGGCTACTACACCGCCGCATCAGGTGGTACGTTGGTACTCAACATAGATGGTACTTTGGCTAAAAATGTCAACGGATATACCGATGCCAATGGCAATTGGACAAAAGATGGCAATGCTACCTTATATGCCCAATGGACATACGATGTGACAGAATATACCGTAACCTTTGGCGTTGGTACAGGTTCTACCTCTTATGGTTCGCTCAGCGCATACAACAATACCACATCAGCTTCTATCACTTCACCTGCCCAAGTAAGCAGCGGACAAAGCGTCACCTTTACCGCAAAACCAAATACTGGTTATGAAGTAGAAGGTTGGTACACCAATGCTGCTTGTACGGAAGGCAAACATGATGCAGGAAATACCACATACACAACTTCTATTACTGGCGAACCCCATGTATATGTGAAATTTGTAGAGAAGACATGGGAAGTTACCTTTGCAGCAGGCATAGGAGGAACAGTCACTCCATCTGAGACACAAGAAGTAGGACAATTGACTGGTATTACCATTACCGCAACTCCTAAAACGGGTTATAGTTTTGTAAGTTGGGCATCGTCTAATGGTGGTTCGTTTGGTAGCACTACCAGCGCATCTACAACTTTCAAACCAACCGCAGCGACTACCGTTACTGCTAACTTCAGCGAGAACAAATATACAATCACAGTACAATCGAGCAACGAAAACTTTGGTACTGTAAGTCCTGAAAATGGTAGTGCAGGCGTAACTACTGAATTAACCATCACAGCAACTCCTAAAGCTGGCTACCGCTTTGTGAATTGGGCTACCGAAACGGCTGGTATCATCATAGCAGATACGAATAGCGATACTACCACCATTACCGCTACGAGTGCTGGTACAGTAACAGCAAACTTTGAGGCATTGCCTCCTGTTACTATTTATTTTAAACCTACTAGTGCATGGAAAAACGACAATGCTTGGTTTGCTGTATATTATTGGAATGATAAGAAAAATGGATGGGTAAGCATGGAAGATGGCGATGGTCACGGGAATCTATATACAACGGAAATACCTGGAGGATATAATAACTTGATATTCGTTCGATTAAGACCTAGTACTGATAAAGATTATACATCCGAAAACTCAGGATTGCATTGGAATAATCAATGGGAACAAACAGAAGACCTTACGACACCAACAGATGATAAAGTGTTGTACGATATGGAATCTAAAAATGCCGCTACACACCTTTATCTCAAACCTAATGGCAATTGGAAATCGGATGGAGCCCGTTTTGCTGCATGTTTCATGGATGATAAAAAAGGCAATCATACTTGGAAAAGCATGACTATTAATAATGATATTTATTCGTGCGAAATTCCAACAAACATGACATATGTGATATTCTGCCGTATGAATCCATCTGCACTTGAAAACAAATGGGATAACAAATGGAATCAAACTGGGGATTTAACAATTCCTACTGACGGAAAAAATCTCTTTACTTTGAAAGATGGAGAATGGGATGGAGCCACAGAAACATGGTCCACTATCTATGACAATAGCAAATGGACAATATATGACCCAGAAGAAAATGAAGAAGAGCAAGTTGTTTTCCTAAAACCGACAAATCATTGGAATCAGGACAGTCCTACTTTTGTTGCACATGTTTGGAACAACTCATCAAATGAAGATATATCTATGACCGACGCTGGTTCTGGATATTACACATGTACTATTCCCGCAGGCTATCATTCTATTGTATTCTATCGCAAAAGTAAAGATGGAAAAACTATTTGGAATCAAACATCCGATCTTAGTATACCCAAACACCGTGCTAATTGCTATACCATTAAGAGTACAGGCGAAGGAACCACAACAAAAGCAACAGGCAGTTGGAATGAATTTATGCTTATACGTGACTATCACGAAAATCAAGAAATCAATGACATGACTGGTATTGTGACTGTTAATAGCGTTATCTCATTTAGCAAAGCAACCCTTACCGATAACAATCGATCTGAACTAGAACGTGCACTATATTGGATATCATTCCCATACGATGTAAATCTAGATGATGCCTTCGGATTTGGAAAATATGGAACAAACTGGATTATAGAATATTACGACGGCGCAGAACGAGCAGAAAACGGATGCTGGATAGAAGATACCTATTGGAAATATATTGAAGAGCCCCAAGATGTAACCCTAGAAGCTGGCGTAGGTTATGTACTTGCATTAGACTTGAGTACTTTGACAGAATCTGTATATAACGGAGCAGAACAAATCAGTCTTTATTTCCCAACTACAGATACTGCCAATATTGCCAATATAACATCTACAACCCTTCAAGCACACGAATGCACTATCAACCGTCCAACGAAAGAGGGTGATCGCAGAATAAAAGACTCCAACTGGAACATTTTGGGTGTGCCAAGTTTCGCTAACGTGCATGATTTCACAACACAAGTGAGAGATGTCAAATTCTACTACCATTGGGATCCAACTAAGGATTCATATGAAGCACAACCAGCAACCACATTCCAAACCATGCATGCGTATATGGTACAATTTGCTGGCCCAATTGACTGGCAAGCTAAAACGGTTGCTCCTGCGGCTATCGCAGCACGCAGAAACGCTGCTAGTAGAGATCAATATACCCTGCGTTTGGTGCTACAACAAGCGGAGCAAGATCAAGACCAAACATTTATCCAATTGCAAGCAGAAGGTGCTACCAACGAGTTTGATATGAATGTGGACCTCTCTAAGATTATCAATCGCGGTGCAAATATCTATTCCCTGATTGGCAAGGAAGAAGCGGCTGCTAACGTATTGCCAATAGAAGAATCGATTATTCCTATTGGCGTGGATATTGCGAAAGCAGGAACATACACGTTTGCTATGCCAGATGGTACAGATGGTATTACTGCGATACTCATTGACTACGAGACACAAACAGAGCACAACCTACTCACAACAGAATATACTGTTGACCTCAACGAAGGCATTAATAATAAACGCTTTGCCATTAGGGTTGTTCCAAACCAAGTAGCAACCAATATCGAGAGTTTGTTCGATAGCAACTGCAACCAAAATGTACAAAAATACATTATCAACGGACAGTTGTTTATCAAGAACAACGGCCATATCTACGACATCCAAGGTCGCCAAGTGAAATAAATTGTATTATAGGAAATATTCCAATAAGACTAACCCTTGTGCTATCAACGTGCAAGGGTTAGTTCGTTGATGACCATACTAGCAAGGGTCATGCCAAAGACTCCGACAACAGGAGCAAGGGTACCCTGATCACCACTAATCTCTTCGGAATAAACACATTGAATCTTAGAGGCAGGCAACAAGCTTGCCTTTTTCATTTTGGTACGCAAGGCACGCGCAAGAGGGCAACCTTGCACCTTCCAAAACTCAGCAGTACGAATTTTCTGAGGGTCGATTTTACGACCTGCACCCATGCTAGAATATACTTTGCAGCCCGCTTGTGTGGCGCGGTAGAGCAACAGCGCTTTACACTCCACCATGTCGATCGCATCAATCACAATATCATATTGTGCGAGATCGAAGGTATCAGCAGTGTCGGCATTGTATTGTAGGTCAATGGCTTGAACATCTGCTTCGGGGGCAATATTAAGAAGGCGCTTTTGCATTTCGAGCACTTTGCTTTGCCCGAGGTTCTCGTGGGTTGCCACCACTTGACGATTGAGGTTGGTGGTATCCACTTTGTCGAAATCTACTAGGGTTAGATGTCCGATGCCAGTGCGGAGCAATGTCTCTGCGCACCAACCGCCCACACCTCCAACACCAAATAGTATTACACGCGCGCGCTGTAATGCCTCAAAACTTTCTTCACCTATGAGTTGTATTGTCCGTGTAAACATCTGCTGATTATTTGTTTGCTTCCACTATTTTGAGTGCAGCATTGATACCATCCAAAGCAGAGGAAGTGATACCGCCTGCGTAGCCAGCACCTTCGCCACAAGGATAAAGGTGAGGAGTAGAAATAGATTGTAGTGTATCTGGGTCGCGGGGAATACGTACCGCGCTACTACTGCGACTCTCCACACCAAGGATAACCGCTTCGTTGGTCAAGAAACCACGATACTTGCGGTCGAAATCACGAAAGCCCTGTTGCAGGCGTTTTCCGATATGCTCGGGGAGCCACTGATCAAGGCGACTGGACACCGAGCCTGGCAGATAACTGCATGCGGGCAGCGACTTGCTTTGTCTTCCCTCCACAAAGTCACGTAAGCGTTGGGCAGGAGCAATGGAAGGAGCAGATCCGTGCTCGAAAGCGAGGCGCTCGAGGTGTTGTTGGAAATGCAGACCAGCAAGTTGGTCTGCTAGAGGATATTGGAGGAGGTCTTCGGGGCGTATCTCCACCACCATGCCTGAATTGGCAAAGGGAGAGTTGCGATGGCTAGCAGACATGCCATTGACTACACATCCGCCTGCATCGCTACCCGCAGGGACGATATGTCCGCCTGGACACATACAGAATGAATACACCCCACGACCTTGCACCTGCGTGACCAATGAATATGAGGCATTGCCAATTAACCGAATCAGTTCCTCAGATGGATCATGATACATCAAGCGATTGATGAGTGCCTGCGGATGTTCAGCGCGCACACCCATAGCGAAACCTTTGGTGGCCAAGGCGACACCATTGGCGTGAAGCATGTGGTAGGTGTCGTGGGCTGAGTGTCCGATGGCGAGGATAACGCCCAAGAGGGGAGAAGACCCTCCGTACCTCCCTTCAAGGGAGGATGTAGGTGCAGAATGGTGTAGTGTCGTGTGATTTATTAGTGAGCGGAAGAGTGAGTCATCTACACAGGTGGAGAAGTGGATCTCGCCGCCGTGCTCGAGAATGCACTCGCGCATAGCGCGGATGATAGTGGGCAGTTTGTCGCTGCCGATGTGGGCATGCGCCTCGTAAAGGACAGAATCGTTGGCACCGAAGTGATGAAATAGTTCCATCACACGCTGCATATTGCCACGTTTCTTGCTACGCGAGTAGAGTTTACCATCGGAGAATGTACCTGCACCTCCTTCGCCAAAACAGTAGTTGGATTCAGCGTTTAACCCTTGGTTGCGATTGAGTGTGGCGATATCCTTCTTGCGGTCGGAAACCTCTTTGCCACGTTCGTAGATGATAGGTTTGATACCATGCTCCAGCAGCGTTAGGGCAGCAAACAACCCTGCAGGACCTGCACCGATAATAGCTGCGCTATGCTTGGCATTGTGCACATCTTGGAAATGTGGCGGCTCATAGAACGGGATTGGTGCGTCCTTGGGAAGCGGTGCGCCATACTCGTCGATCAGCACAGTAAGATGGACCTTGAGCTGCTTTTGGCGAGCATCAATAGAACGCTTTACGACGCGGTAGCGTTGCTCCGCGTCGTAAGCTTTCTCAGGGGATAATATGAGCGTTTGTTGATTCAAGATTACTTCTTGAGCGCTTCCATGATCTTGTTTTCGATCTCTTCTGCGAGGTCTGGATTATCTCGAAGAACATTTTTTGCGGCATCTCGACCTTGAGCAAGTTTATTGCCTTCGTAGCTATACCATGAACCAGACTTGGTGAGAATTTCTTGCTCAACTCCGAGATCAATGATTTCACCAACGCGAGAGATACCCTCGTTGAACATAAGATCAAACTCGGTTTTCTTGAATGGAGGAGCCACCTTGTTCTTTACCACTTTCACACGCACTTGATTACCAATGATCTCGTCGCCATCCTTGATTGCACTTGCTTTGCGGATGTCCAAGCGAACAGAAGCATAGAACTTGAGCGCATTACCACCTGTAGTAGTTTCTGGGTTGCCAAACATGACGCCAATCTTCTCACGGAGTTGGTTAATGAAGATACAGGTAGTATTGGTCTTATTGATAGTTGCTGTGAGTTTGCGGAGCGCTTGCGACATTAGTCGTGCTTGTAGGCCGACGCGGTTGTCTCCCATATCGCCTTCAATTTCAGCTTTTGGAGTGAGGGCTGCTACAGAGTCAATAACAACCAAATCCACCGCAGCACTACGGATAAGTTCGTCTGCAATATCAAGCGCTTGCTCGCCGCAATCAGGTTGCGCGATGAGGAGATTCTCAGTATCTACGCCAAGTTTCTCAGCATAGAAGCGGTCGAAAGCGTGCTCGGCATCGATGATAGCAGCAATACCGCCTTGCTTTTGCACCTCTGCCATCGCGTGGATAGCAAGAGTGGTCTTACCAGAAGACTCTGGACCATATATCTCGATTACACGACCACGAGGATAACCACCCACACCAAGGGCGAGATTCAAACCTACTGAACCCGATGGAATAACTGGCACATCTTCTACCTTGTCATCACCAAGTTTCATAATGGCTCCTTTGCCAAATTCTTTATCTATTTTTGCCATTGCAAGTTGCAAGGCTTTCAGTTTCTCTGCTGAGGGCATTTTCTTTTCTTCTGCCATAGTTGTATAATGTTTTAAGTTAAAATAGTTTTAAATGTTATAGGGTTTTTAATGATGCATTGCAGAATGCGAGTGCAAAGGTAATGATTTTTTTGCATTTATGCAAATTGTTGTTGCTTTTTCTTTATCTTTATGCTTCATGATGCAACAACTGAGCAAACATATCCAAACAGGAAATGATCACTATCGCAGACACTAGGCTGATAATTAAAGTTAAAAATACGTTCATAGCGTTTGATTTTTTTAGTAGTTAAACATGTGATTTCTTAAATCCGCTGCAAAAGTACTACATCAAACTGCCAAAACGTGTCAGTATGTAAGAAAAAAAACGAAAAAAGTATTATTTTTTTGCTTTTTTCGTTTTTTTGGGGGTAAGGTGTGATTAATCGATATACTTCACCTTATTGATATCGCGTGGTTTTGCTTCTGGAGATTCGTTGGCATAACCAAAACCGACACAGAGGCAAAGTTCATAGTTCTCGCTGAATCCGAGCAGGGTGAGAATCTCAGCGCTATTCTCAGCATCGTTGATGAAACGTACAGGACTGCCGAGGCAGATAGAACCCACACCCAATGATTGAGCAGCCAGCATCATATTGCCAGCAAGTAGGCCACAGTCATACGCTGAGAAATCGTAGCCCAAATCGCGAGCGATGAACGTCATGACTGGTGCACCGCGCATGCAACCGCGCACCATATCAGGTTGGAGAGCAGGATTGCCTGCGACCATCAAATCTTGAACTTGTTGCATTGTAGTTGGATTGTCGATGATTCGCACTTCCCAAGACTGTTTGTTTTGACCATTAGCGGCATTGATTCCGCAAGTCATGATTTGCATCATGGTATCTCGAGCCACAGGAGTAGCATGATACTGACGAATACTGCGGCGAGACATAATGGCATTGATTACTTCGTTGTTCATAGGTTCATTGTTTTTTGAGGTAGGAACACAACCTACCAATGTGATTGCCAATAGAGGCAAAAGGATAAGGAATTGTTTCATAATTGTATCTTTATTGTGCGTTTATTGTCCGTGTATTGTGCGTGAATAGTGCGTCTATTGTGCGTAAGAAATAGCATGAAGTCGTTTGACCGTACTGCGATGGAAGAGGCGCAAATCTTGCTCGAGACTGTCGTTTGGCAAAGAGAATGGCAGTTGGCCATCAAGGTAATCGGTAGTAGGAATACAATAATAATTGCGAGGTTCCTTTAGTAGCGAGCCCTTGTGCACATAGATAGGAACAGCATTGATACGCACCACTTTATGGGTCTGGCGATCGATGTCCACCGTAGCTATAATTCCTCCGTTGGAATGCGTCCAACGCTGGTTGCTAACAAGGTTTCCCAAAGAATATACCACGGGTACTTGTCGCCCATCAGCAGCTGTAAGTAGCTGATAATCTTGTACCACATGAGGATGTCCGCCAATGATAAGATCGATGCCCAAGTCAGCAAGCCACTGCCCTACCCCTTGCTGGTAGGCATTATGGCGCAGTTGGTATTCCGTTCCCCAATGGATGTACATAATACGGAGGTCGATCGTGGTATCCAGCATACTGCGGGCAAGGTCAATCTCAATTTGCTCAGTCTCGATATAATTCACGCAGTTGGGATGGACTGGGAGCAAACCATTGGTTCCATAAGTGGCATTGAAAAGGGCAATCTTGATGCCATCAATATGCAGAATGAGCGGATATTGTTGTGAGCGTTGGAGCGTATCCATATAAGCTCCCAAATACAGATAGGGAGATAAGCGCTTTAGGGTGCGAGCAAATCCTTTCTTATCACCATCAAGGACATGGTTATTCGCCAATGCAAAGACTTGGAAACCCGCCTCAACCATCGCATTAAAAAAAGCATCTGGGGTACGAAACTTTGGATATCCTGAGTAGGGAGGCCCCGACAAAGTGGTCTCAAAATTTACAATATTGATGTCTGACTCCGCCAAATAAGGGCGTAAATAGCGGAAATTGGGTTCGTAATTGTAAGTTTTGGATGTGGGATTCCATGCCCACTTATATTGCGTGGAATGCTGCATAGCATCGCCCGCAAAGAGCAAACGTACATAAGATAGCGTAGTGTCCTTAAGCGGGAAATGATAGTGCCCCTGCGCCAAAATTTCCCCAGAAACGAGGAGAAAGAGAACTAACAAAATAGAAAACGACTTTTTCATGGCGGTAGTATTTTGAAGTTTCTGCTGCAAAAGTACAAAAAAGTTGCGGAATATGCAAATTGTTGGCATAATTTTACAAAAAAACTGCCTAACCAAGTTAGACAGTTCTTAGCATTGTTGAGCAGGTAAAGATTATTTACGGATACCCAACTCTTTGATGATAGCACGATAACGCTCGATGTCTTTTGCCTTCAAGTAGTCGAGCAAACGACGACGCTTACCTACCAACATTGTCAAAGCGCGCTCAGTACCGAAGTCCTTGTGGTTCTTCTTGAGGTGCTCTGTAAGGTGGTTGATACGGAAGGTGAACAGAGCGATTTGGCTCTCTGCAGAACCAGTGTTCTTAGCGTCATTGCCATACTTAGCAAAGAGTTCTGCTTTTTTCTCAGATGTCAAATACATTGTAGTAGTT
>JAEIGA010006585.1_pt1 | contig 17697 bp, 14 predicted proteins | sample 9270691 | NCBI WGS metagenome assembly JAEIGA01 (sample SAMN17057246, study PRJNA624740) | gut metagenome | biome: biome; isolation source: fecal sample | host: Bos grunniens | place: China: Xizang | collected 2019 | reverse complement strand
GATAAGGTCATCCATCTTGACGACTCTGTTCTCTGGCATCTTGAAGCGGATTGTCCAGTCTGTACGTTCCTCAAGGAGGGCTTTCCACTCAGCTTCTGGCATTGACAGAGAGTTCCTCAGGCCAAGTCTTGTGGTCTGGCCATAGATGAAGGTCTCTCCAGCAGCTTCCATCTCAGCTCTCTTTGCTCCAAGCTCCTCGGCAGTGTCGAAAGCGTAATATGCAAATCCGTCAGCTACGAGCTGCTCTGCATACTGTCTGTAGATAGGCTTTCTCTGGCTCTGGCGATATGGAGCATGTGGATGACGCTCCGATGCAGTCTCCACTACGTTGCCGTTAGCATCAACTCCTTCGTCAGGAACGATGCCGCACCAGTTGAGGGCTTCGATGATGTATTTTTCTGCTCCAGGTACAAATCTCTGAGAGTCAGTGTCTTCGATTCTTATGATAAAGTCTCCTCCACGCTGCTTTGCGAAGAGATAGTTATAAAGTGCAGTTCTCACTCCGCCCATATGAAGCGGGCCGGTAGGAGATGGTGCAAAACGGACTCTTGTCTTTCTTTCCATTTTCATTTTCTTTAAATAAGGACGCTAAATAAGGTCGCAAAAATAATAAAAAATCATTATTCTTCTATTTTCTGCACCTGTGCTGTCTTTCTACGGATTGCTGCAGTATGCTCCAGTTCGCTTATGCTCTGCCCCTCTTCAACCAGAAGAGCAGGCTTCTGGCCGTCTTCGAATATCACCTTCTTTCTGATGGCCGTGTTGTTGTAGCCTATCTTCTCGCTTCTTACTTCTGGCAGTTCAATGCCCTCGTTACGCTTGGTGTCATTCTTTTCATAGACGAAATCGGAGTCTATCACTATGATGTTTCCAAGGTTGCCGTCTGTGATCTCGCTTATCATGCTCATCTTGAATCCGGTAGCGATGACGGTGATGTTCACCCTGTCCCCGAACTCCGGGTCATCATCGAAGACAATACCTCTCTTGAAGTTGTTGGCGTTGCCTGTATATTCCTTGATGAGTGTGTTGATCTCTTCAAGCTGCTTCATCTGAAGTCCCTTCTCGTTCCTGCCCACTGTGATGTTCACAAGCACGTTCTTCGCAGTCTTGAGATCGAAGTCATTAAGAAGCGGAGATTCCAGAGCACCCTTTACAGCTTCGAGGATACGGTCCTTGCCTGTTCCTGTTCCGCATCCCATCAGAGCCATTCCGCTGTTCTTCATCATGGCCTTCACATCCTTGAAATCCACATTGATGTAGCCTCTCTTCTTGATGATTTCAGTGATTCCTCTGACAGCGGTGGCCAGCACCTCATCAGCCTTAGGGAATGCATCCTGAATCAGGATGTCTCCGTAGTATTCGTAGAGTTTCTCGTTGTTTATTATCAGGAGGCTGTCCACGTTCTTTTCCAGTTCATTGATGCCGTCAATGGCCTTGGACATGGATTCGTTGCCCTCGTTCTTGAACGGGATGGTGACGACTCCCACCGTGAGTATGCCTTTCTTCTTGGCCATGGCCGCGATGACAGGAGCTGCTCCGGTTCCTGTACCGCCTCCCATGCCTGCTGTTATGAAGAGCATGTCGGTGTTGGTGTTGATGACCTTCTCTGCTATCTTGTCCTGAGAGTTCAGGGCGGCATTTCGGCCCTCGGTAGGGTTGCATCCTGCTCCAAGTCCTTCTCCAAGCTGGATCTTTACAGGTACGTCACAATTCTCAAGTGCCTGAGAATCAGTGTTGCATACGATGAATGTGCATCCTTCGATCCTTTTGTTGTACATGTAGTTGACAGCGTTGCATCCACCGCCGCCGACTCCTATGACCTTGATGATCGAATCGGCAGGCACCCAGTCACAAGGGTTGACCTCCATATAGTTGTTATCCTGCTCGTTCATATCTTTATACTCCTTCATTTTCAATATCCTGACTTACCTGGTCGTAGAGACCTCCGAACCAGTTTCCCACCTTGTTTATCCTGTCCTTCCAAGACAAGGTGCCTTCGTGCTGTCCGGTCTTTTCCGGCTTGTTCTTCTTTGCAGGTTTTTCTGGCACCACCTTTTCGATGTCATTGTCATCGAAGAGGGTCTCCCTCACCGGATTCACCTCGACAACCTCCGTAACGGTTGTATCCTCCACTGGTGTTTCAGGAGTTCTTATGCTTTCATCAGCAACTGCACAGTTCAGCTCCGATTCCTCTTTTGCAGCAAGGATAAGACCTATGGATGTTGTAGCCGATGTCTCGGTGATCCCGTCGCAGCCGTGGCATGAGAACAGCTTCTTTGGGTAGCCTGTCCTCACCCTGTAACCTGTAAGGTCGTATATGAAATTTCCCAGGTTGGCGATCTGCGCTCCTCCTCCGGTCACCACAATGCCGCTTCTGAGCTTGTCAGCGAATCCGCTGCTCTCGATTTCATAAAGGATGGCCATAATTATTTCCTCTACTCGGGCTGTTATGATTTCCGACAGATATTTTACCGGCAGCTGCTTGTCCGGCTCGGCGCTGTTGCTTCTGATGTGGATTATCTTTTCGCTCAGGTTCTGGAGCTTGTCAGGCATGCAGGCGCCATATGCAAGCTTTATGTTTTCTGCCAGCGACTCATGAATCTGACATTCTGTCTTGATGTCATTTGTGATGTTCTTTCCTCCGAACGGAATGGATGCGTAATGTCTCATCACGTTTCCATGATATATGGAAACCGATGTGCATCCTCCGCCGAAGTCTATCATCGCCACTCCGTTCTCCATCTCAGAGCTGTTAAGCACTGCCTTTGCTGTAGAGTCAGCCGTGAAGTATTTTCTGGTTGCGCATATGTCGCACTTTCTCAGCACGGTGTCTATCTTGCTGAGGTCGCTCTTCTTTCCGATGAATATCTTGAAGTGGCCCTCAAGAACATCGCTGGTCATGCCGATGATGTCGTTCTCTATGATCTGGAAGTTCTCTCCATCCGAGAATGACTGTGCTACGGCACCATATACGGCTTCCTTCTCTTCATCCTTGAACGGATAGTCCTGTGCAAATCTCTTGAGCTCCGCAATGTCTTCAGGAGTGATGTCTGTGTCGAAACCGCGGTCTTTTCTCTGGCTTGTGCCGGTTTCCTGTCTTACCGGATACTTCGGCATGCCTACCACCGCCTGGGTGATCTTTATTCCAAGTTCATCTTCAGCATCTGTTATCGCCTCCTTGAGCCTTTCTGATGTGAGCTTTGGATTGAAGATGCTGCTGTACTTGATTCCGGCAGGAGGTGTCGGAGTCTCCTTGTAATAGACAATCTGCACATCATTGCCGTTCACCTTTGCTACGCTGAGGGCAATTTTGGATGTTCCGAGGTCTATCGCGACAATATGCTTGTCTGTCTTCATATCTTGTGTGTTTTTATTTCTGTTTCTGGTCTTTTCGGCAGACTATCTGGTCCTTGAACCGCAGGTCAACGTATCTGTAGCAGTCCTTGCCTTTTTCCGGAATGATGTGGGTGTAGTACTTTTCCATCTTCTGGAACTTTTCCTTGATGCCGACCGGCTGTCCTATAAGGAAGCGCTCATGTCCGGTTCTTGGAATCATTATCAGTTCACCGTTCTTAGATACGGAGATCTGGACGAACTTGTCTTTCCACATCTTGCTGTTTTCCAGATAGTTCACTACTGCAAGGACCCTGTGCAGCCATTCCTGCTGTTTCGGGTCTTCAATCTTGCCTTTGTAGCCGCTGTTGGCTGCAAGCGGAATATCTCCATCCACAACCTGGACGTGTGAAGCATAGTTTTTCTGAAGCGGGAATATGAAACCTTCTGCATCTGCGTAGAATCCTCCGTCCGGCAGCTGGAATCTGACAACAGGTTTACGTTGAGTCACCGCTATGTGCAGGATGCCGTCCCTGGTGATATATGCCTCGCTTTTCATGACTGCACTTCTGCCGTCTATGATCTTCTCCATCCTGGTCAGGTCGAGACTGTCAAGCGACTGTCCTATATATGCACCGTATTCTCTGTCAAGATACATCTTTACATCGGCCTTGGAAACGAAGCTGTTGCTGACGCTGTCTGCAATCACCACCGAGATTCCGCTGCAGCGCAGCGAAGAACGTGCATCACTGCCGGCAACAAACGAGCAGACGATGCAGGCTGTCAGCAGAACGCCGAAAGATGCTTCGAAGATATGTCGTACGGTACTTTTCATGTCTATTGATTGTTCTTGTTCATACGCTCATTGAGCATGTCCCTTATCGGACCGATGAACCTGTCTATGTTGCCTGCTCCGAATGTGATGAGCGTGTCGATATCTTCATCAGCCAGATAGTCCATCAGATCTTCCTTGACCATCAGGACCTTCTCTGGTGCGGTGACCTTGTCGAATATCATCTCAGATGTCACTCCCGGGATCGGTTCTTCTCTGGCAGGGTAGATGTCAAGAAGAATGAGCTTGTCCACCTTGCTGAGAGCTTCTGCAAATTCATCTGCGAAGTCTCTTGTCCTTGTATATAGATGTGGCTGGAACACTGCTGTAAGCCTTCTGCCCGGGAATATGTCCCTCATCGAACTGATAGCTGATGAAATCTCCTTCGGATGGTGGGCGTAATCATCTATATATGAGCATTTCTTTGTGTTCACATGGATGTCGAAACGTCTCTTGACTCCCTGGAAGTTGCCGAGAGCATGTCTTACCTTTTCCGGTGATATCCCGTATGTCAGCGCAATGGCCGCAGCTGCAACGGCGTTCTCTACATTTATCCATCCCGGTATTCCCACAGTACATCCTTCAATTACTCCATCAGGATGGTGCAGGTCAAAGGTGAAGTAGCCACATTCATCTACCTTTATGCCGCTTGCATGAAAATCTGCACGGCAGTCATCGTAGGCATATCTGAGTATCGTTGCCTTTGTGTCCTTCTCGGTTATGTCAAGCCCGTATCTTGTTATGACGGTTCCGCTCACCTGTGATGCAAATGCCTTGAATGCTTCCTCGATATGGCTTTTGTCTCCATATATGTCAAGATGGTCGGCATCCATCGATGTTATGACTGCGATTTCAGGGAACAGCTGCAGGAATGACCTGTCGAATTCATCAGCCTCAGCAACTATCACGTTGTTTCTGCTGACCAGAAGATTGGTGTCATAGTTCTTAGATATTCCTCCAAGAAAGGCAGAGCATCCTTCTCCGCTGTCCTGGAAGATATGGGCAAGCAGGGTGCTTGTCGTGGTCTTTCCATGTGTTCCTGCCACAGCCATGCATCTCTGACCTTCTGAAATTTCTCCGAGCATACGGGAACGCTTCACCACCCTGTATCCTTTCTCCTGCACATGCACAAGCTCTCCCATATCCTTAGGGATGGCAGGTGTATATACTACAAGAGTGTTCTCGATGTCTTCGGGTATGTATCCTACGTTGTCCTCGTAGTGGATTTCCATTCCCTCAGACTCAAGTGCATGGGTGAGGTCTGAAGGTGTCTTGTCATATCCGCTGACCTTCAGCCCCTTATAGTTGTAGTATCTTGCGATGGCACTCATTCCGATGCCACCTATACCTATGAAATATACGTTCTTCATACAATTCTGTAAATCTCGTCTGCAATTGTCATTGCTGCATCCTTAAGTGCAAGTCTTGCGATGTTCTTTTCCATAAGAGCGATCTTTTCAGGATCATCTATCAGCGAACATGCTGTCTTGAGAAGCGTCTCTTCAGCTTCCTGGTCCTTGATCATCATAGCGGCATCCTTTCTTACGAGAGCCATCGCATTATGAGTCTGATGGTCTTCGGTCACATTAGGAGAAGGGACGAAGATGCATGCCTTTTCCGCAACGCAGAGCTCCGAAATTGAACTTGCACCGGAACGTGATATCACGACGTCAGCAGCAGCATACGCAAGGTCCATCCTCATTATGAAGTCTGAATGTCTTATGCCTGATATGTTCTTTCCTTCTGCTTCCGCTTCCTTCATGAATGCATCGACCGCTGGCTTGTAGTATTTGCCACACTGCCATATCACTTCAAGGTCTTCTCCTCCCGGACATCCTTCGCTTATCCATTTCTTCATCGCCTTGTTGAGCGTTCCGCTTCCAAGGCTTCCTCCCACGATGAACAGATGCTTCTTTTCCGGATCGAGTCCATAGAACCTGAAAGCCTCCTGCCTCATTTCCTCTGTGGCCGGTACTATTTCTTTTCTGATAGGATTTCCTGTCATGACTATCCTGTCGGCAGGGAAGAACCTTTCCATACCTTCGTATGCCACACAGATGCTCTTGGCGTTCTTGCCCACAATCTTGTTTGTCAGGCCTGCAAAACCGTTCTGCTCCTGAATAAGTGTAGGAATGCCCAGCCTACCGGCAGCCCAGAGAAGGGGAGCACTGGCGAAGCCTCCTACTCCTACCGCAATATCCGGCTTGAACTCCTTGAGAATCTTCTTTGCTTTCCTTACGCTCTTGAGCACCTTGAACGGCAGAGCGAAGTTGGACAATGTCAGTTTTCTCATCAGTCCTGCAACTGGAAGTCCTATGATCTTGTATCCTGCTGCCGGTACCTTCTCCATCTCCATCTTGCCTTCTGCACCTACAAACAGTATCTCCGTGTCAGGATTCAGCTCTTTAAGCTTGCCTGCAATAGACAAGGCCGGGAAGATATGTCCTCCCGTGCCTCCTCCGCTTATTATTACTCTTAAAGCTCTGTACTTCATGATATGTCTTCTTCAAAATTATCAAGTTGTTCAAGGACATCCATCGTAGCCTGGATGTCGTCACGGTCGCTCTCATAAAGAGGTATGGCCGCTTCTTCCTCTTCCTGGATCTTCTTCTTCGCCATACGGCTTATCGAAAGAATGATTCCGAACGCGATGCAGAATACAAGAAAGGCGCAGGCTCCATGACTTATCAGCGGGAGCGTCTGTCCTGTCATCGGTCCTATGTCGACGCAGACGAACATGTGCATGAAGGCCTGTCCGGTAATCAGGACGGTAAGGCCTCCGACTGAAATTTTGGCAAATTCATTCGAGCATAGTCGTGCAATCATCGACCCTCTTGCCAGAAGGCTGACATACAGGAGAATCACCAAGATGCCTCCGATCAGGCCGTATTCTTCGAGCAGGAAGCTGAACATGTAGTCTCCATAGATGTTGCTTACCACATATTTCTGTGTGCTGTTGCCGCTGCCCTTTCCCAGAAGCTTTCCTTCGTGGACGGCTATCTTTGCGCTGTACGGCTGTCTTATCTCGTCCAATGCATCATAGAATTCCTTGGTGCCAGGAGTGAGTCTGCCGAGGTCGTCCGTGTCGTAGTCTGCCTGGAAACGGTTCACTACTGTTCCAAGTCGAGGTATGAAGTTTCCGTTGGAAGCAAGGTGGATTCCTATGAGCAAGCCAAGTCCTGCTATGCCTGCTATTATACCGATGAAAAGGTCTTTGAACGGAACTCCACCTATAAGAAGGGTAGCCACAAGGACCATGGCTATGAATATGGCGCTCGATCCGCTACCTAAGATAGTCATGACGAACACCACCACTATAGGTATGTACAGATAGATGATCCTTTTCCACACCGGCTTGGCAAGAAATTCCAGTTCAGGAATCAGGGACAGTCTGTCTGTGATTCTGAATGCAACTCGAGTCTTGGTTCTCTTTCTTGAGTTTTCCTGGTCTTCCTTATATGCACTCATGGCCCAGGCAAGATACATCACCATGGCCACTTTCACCACTTCGAAGACATGAAGCTGAAATCCGAATATGCTCAAGGTTCTCCATGCCTGATTGATGTGTTGGGCCTTGATGAAGCCCCAGTCCACATGGATGTCCAGCAGAAACAGCAGCAGGAACGATACCAGAAAACCGAATTTGGCGAACAGCCTGAACCAGCCGATCTTAGGGACCTTATAGAGTCCTATGGTCACAAGAAGGCCGAAGAACACTATTATGCTGTGGTCCTTGATGATGTCCATGCGGCTGGCGCCTCTTTCGAGAAGAAGCGGGGTAGAAGAGAAGATGGCAAGGACTGATATTATGATAAGGAGAAACACGATGATCCAGACGACCTTGTCTCCTTCAATGTCGTCTATGAAATTCCAAAATCCCTTTCCGTCTCTTCTCTTTGTCATGTCCTAAAGGTTTCTTACAGCTTCCTTGAATTGTCTTCCTCTGTCCTCGTAGTTCTTGAACAGGTCAAAGCTTGCACAGCAAGGAGACAGGAGCACTACGTCTCCAGCCTTTGAAAGTCCGCTTGCAACCTTGACAGCTTCCTGTGCCGATGTCACGTCCTTCATTACAGGAACAACATCGCAGAAAGCATCATGTATCTTTCTGTTGTCAACTCCCATGCATACGATTGCCTTCACCTTCTCCTTTGCAAGAGGTACAAGTGAGCTGTAGTCGTTGCCCTTGTCAGTTCCACCGACTATCCACACGACCGGTCTTGTCTGACATTCGAGGGCATACCATGCGGCATCAACATTTGTAGCTTTAGAGTCGTTGATATAGAGGACATCTCCGATGCTGAGAACGTTCTCGAGTCTGTGCTCTACAGCCTGGAAGGTCGCAAGACCTTCGCGGATAGCGCTGTTGTCTATGTTCATTGCCTTTGCCGCAAGCGCTGCCGCCATCGAGTTGTATATGTTATGCTTACCTCCGAGTGCGAGTTCCTGGAGATACATGTCGCATTCATCCTCTTTGTATCGGACGATCATCATGTCGTCCTTGACAAAAGCTCCCTGGCTTACCTCATTCTTCTGGGTGAAAGGCAGCTTCTGGGCCTTTACGACAATCTGGTTGAGGTGGTTGACTGTAATCTCGTCATCAGAACAGAAGATGAAGCAGTCGTCGCTCGACATGTTGCGGGTGATGCGGAACTTTGCCTTTACATAATTCTCCATGTCATAGCCATATCTGTCGAGATGGTCAGGAGTGATGTTTGTTATTATGGCAATGTCTGCCTTGAAGTCATATACATTGTCGAGCTGGAAGCTGCTCAGCTCAAGTACATAGATGTCATGCTGTTCGGTAGCTACCTGATATGCATAGCTTTTGCCTATGTTGCCGCCAAGACCCACGTTGAGGCCAGCCTGCTGGAGCAGGTGGTATATGAGCGACGTGGTCGTAGTTTTGCCGTTGCTTCCTGTGATGCATACCTTTCTTGCAGAATCATAGCGTCCTGCGAACTCTATTTCAGATATTATTCCGATTCCCTGGTCACTGATCTTCTTGACCATAGGTGCCGTGCTTGGTATGCCCGGGCTCTTTACGACTTCATCTGCGTTGAGGATGAGTTCTTCTGTGTGGCCACCCATCTCGAACGGAATATCCCATTTCTTAAGTGTCTCCACATAGTTGTCCGCGATGTTTCCCATATCTGAGAGAAAAACATCGAATCCCTTCACCTTTGCAAGAACAGCGGTTCCTACTCCGCTTTCTCCTCCACCTAATACTACTAATCTAGACATTTCTATATAACTTTCTTTTTTTTATCTTACCTTGAGCAGTGCTACTGTCACCACTGCGAGAATGATTGCCACGATCCAGAATCTCGAAACTATCTTAGCTTCCGGAAGTGCCTTTGCGGGCTTGCTTATCAGGGCTGGAATACCTTCCTTCTGATAGTGGTGATGGAGCGGCGCCATCTTGAACACCCTTCTTCCTTCGCCATATTTCTTCTTCGTCCTCTTGAACCAGAACCTCTGTATGAGCACTGACACGCTTTCAGCGAAGAATACTCCGCAGAGAATCGGGATGAGCAGCTCCTTTCTTATGAGTACCGCTGTCACTCCTATTATTCCTCCCAGCATCAGACTTCCTGTATCTCCCATGAACACCTGAGCAGGGAATGTGTTGTACCATAGAAAACCAATAAGGGCACCTACAAGAGCTGACATGAACACAGCAACCTCTCCGCTTCCCGGGATGTACATTATGTTCAGATATTCAGCATTCAGGATGTTGCCGCCAAGCCATGCAAATATGCCAAGCACGACTCCTACTATAGCTGTGGTTCCTGCCGCAAGGCCGTCCATTCCGTCTGTAAGGTTTACGCCGTTGGAACATGCTGTAATCACGATGATGATCATCAGGACATATATGGCCCACTTGCAGTACCATCCGAAAGTGCCTTTGAAAGGGGAGAGCCATTTGTAGTCGAACTCATGGTTCTTCACGAAAGGTATTGTGGTCTTCGTGCTCTTTATCACGTCATGTTTTTCTATGTCAATGCTTTCAGATAAGGAGGCTGCTGCTACCGATTCTTCAGGTGCAACCTGTTCCCTCACCACTATCTGGTCGCTGAAGCAGACAGCGAGACCGATGATAAGGCCCATGATGCATTGTGCGGCAAGCTTGCATCTTTCGCTCATGCCTTCCTTGTTGCGCTTGAACACCTTTATATAGTCGTCGGCAAATCCGACGATGAAGAACCAGGTCGTGCTGACAAGAAGAAGAATCGTATATATGTTCGTGAGGTCTCCGAAGAGCAGCACAGGTATGACTATGGATATGAATATGATGATTCCGCCCATGGTCGGAGTGCCCTTCTTCTGCATCTGCCCTTCAAGTCCGAGGTCACGGATTGTCTCTCCGATCTGTTTCCTCTGAAGCCATCCGATTATCTTCTTGCCTGCAAATATGGATATCAGCAACGCTGTCATGCTGGCTGCAATAGCTCTGAATGACAGATAATCAAACAGTCCCTGTCCGGGAATGTCGATACCGATGCCTTTAAAGTATTCTATGAGATGATATATCATATCCTTTATAATGTCTTGAACATTTCACTTACTATCTCCTTCTCGTCGAAGTGTGTCTTTTCCGTGCCTATGATCTGGTAGGTTTCATGACCTTTTCCCGCAAGAAGTATGGTGGCTCCCTGTCCCGCAATCATCATTGCTGTCCTGATTGCTTCCCTTCTGTCTTCTATGAACAGAGATTTCGCCCTGCCTGAAAGGTCCATACCTTCCTTTATCTCAGCCATGATGTCTGAAGTCTTCTCTGTCCTGCTGTTGTCTGAGGTGACTACAATCCTGTCGGCCATCTTCTGCGCTATCCTTCCCATTTCAGGACGTTTGCTTCTGTCCCTGTCTCCTCCGCATCCGAAGACGCAGATGAGCTCTCTGTCAGGAGCAATCTGCCTTAGGGTTCCGAGAACGTTTTCAAGAGCATCAGGAGTGTGGGCATAGTCAATGACCACAGATATGTCCTTCGGGCCTCTCATGTTCTCAAGCCTTCCGGGTGCCGGTCTCAATGTGCTAAGTGCCACAAGAGTCTCTTCCGGGTCAGAGCCAAGGGTGACGGCAGTCGTATAGAGTGCGAGCAGGTTGTATGCATTATGCTGTCCTATCAGACATGTCCATGCTTCAAGTCCGTCCATTTTCAGAAGCATGCCTTCAAAGCTCTGTTCGATGATCCTGCAGGTGTGGTCGGCAATGCTTCTGCATGAATATGTGATTACCTTCGCCTTTGTGTTCTGCACCATCACCATTCCGTTTCTGTCGTCGAGATTCGTGATGGCGTATGAGTCAGAAGGGAGAGTGTCGAAGAACAGCTTCTTGCATCTGAGATATTCCGCGAACGTCTTGTGGTAGTCCAGATGGTCATGTGTCAGGTTAGAGAAGATTCCTGCCTTGAATTTCAGGCCAGCTACCCTCTCCTGTTCCACTCCTATGGAACTTACTTCCATGAAACAATAGCCGCAGCCGGCATTCACCATCTCATTCAGGAGTGAGTTTATGGTTATAGGGTCAGACGTCGTGTTTACAGCCTCAGTCCCTCTTGTTCCTACAAAGTTGGCTATTGTGGAAAGAAGTCCGCAATTATACCCCATGGCTGTGAACATCCTGTGAAGGAGTGTCACTGTGGTGGTCTTGCCGTTTGTTCCGGTTATTCCCACAAGCGTCAGCTTATGGGACGGGTTGTCGTAGAAGTTTGCTGCGATGATTGCGAGGGCATGTCTTGAAGATTCGGTCCTTACGAGAGTTATGCCTTCGTCGTCGATGCTTTCAAGCTGCATGTCGAGCCTTGCCTGGTCTTCATATACGATTACGGATGCGCCCATGCCGATAGCCCTTGCTATGTATTCATGGCCATCAGTTGCATATCCTTTTACCGCAACGAACAGCGAGCCATGTGTCACCTTTCGGGAATCATTACAGACTGAGTCAACCTCAATTCTTCCGTTTCCTTTAACGATGACGCATCCGCTGTCCTTTATTACTCTGTCAAGTCTCATCGAAGCACTATCTTTATTGTTTCACCTTTCTTGCAGACCTTTCCGGCTTCAGGGGTTTGGCTGACCACATGTCCCATACCTTCATATCTGCATCTGTAACCATTGTTTTCTATCGCATAAAGGGCATCCATGAGTCCCATTCCCATTACATCCGGTACTGGAATCTCTGATCCTTTCTGTGTTCCTATGAACTTGGGTCTCATGTCCGGAACCTCAGCTCTCTCTCCATAGGTGTTGCTCCAGTCCGTGTCAAGCGACCAAAGGTCATCAACAATCTCCTTGAACGTCATCGCAGGAGTGCTGCTTCCATATACACTGGTGCTGCTCAGCCTTGAATATACGGTGACAATTGCAGTGTACTTCGGTTCGTCAGCAGGGAAGAAACCTACGAATGAAGCCTGGTATCTTCGTCTTCCGTCCTCGGACATGTATGGGTCTGTGCTTGTGCCACGTTCTTCTGCATTCAAGGCAATGCGGGCGGTTCCTGTCTTGCCAGCTACGACACATTTTGCATTCTTCAGTTTTGCAGCTGTTCCTTCGAGAGTGACCATCGTAAGTGCCCTTGTGAGCGTGTCTGCCGTCGCTTTTGAGCAGATCGAGCCATTCAGTATGCTTGGTCCGAACTCCTTGACGGTCTTTCCTCCCTTTTCGTGTGATGCCACGAGATACGGCTTCATCATCTTTCCGTTGTTCGCAATGGCATTATAGAAAGTGACGATGTTCAGCGGAGTCTCCATCACATTGTATCCGATCGCTGCAGCCGACAGGTCTGTCAGAGTCCATGACTTGCTTTCAGTATTCGGCAGACTCGATCTGGTTCCTCCCTTCTCTTCCAGGTCAAACTTGTATGCATCATTGAGCTTATAGTCATACAGTCTGTCAATGAATGCCTTTGGATTCTCTCTGTAGTGGTCGATGACAAGCCTTCTGAACACATAGTTTGACGATATCTTGAAGCCGTCAAGCACGCTGATCTTGTCGGTGCCGTGATTCCTCTCCCACTTGGTGATGTAGTCATCCACAGGAATCCTGCTCAGGTCATGCATCCTTCCATGGTTTGTCGGAACCATGGTGCTGAGCTCCACCTTGCCATCTTCGAGAAGTGTGGTGAGTGTAGCTGCCTTGAATACAGAGCCAGGTTCACCAGGCTGAGCTATCGCCATATTGAAGGTTTCGCGGAAGTTGTCGTTCCTGTCTCTCTTCAGGTTGACCATTGCCTTTATCGCTCCAGTCTCGACGTCCATTATCACCACGCATCCGCTCTCTATCTTTTCGTCATCCAATATCCTGTTTCTCAGGGCTCTGTCTGCAATGTCCTGGATGTCTATGTCTATCGTGAGACGGATGTCTGTTCCGTTTTCTACATTGACAGATGTGCTGTCAGGATCAAGTATCCTGCCCTTGTCGGTCCTTTTCATCCATTGGATTCCTTCCTTTCCATGCAGGATGTAATTGTACTGTCCCTCGATGCCTACATATCTGTCAGCACCAGGGTTTCTCGGGTCTATCTTCACATCTCCGATCACTCTGCCGGCGAGGTCTCCGTATGGGTATTGTCTTGTCTCTACCTTTTCTACGATCATTCCGCTTCTATATGTGCTTTCGCAGAACAACGGTAGCGATTTCAGACGGAGAAGGGTAGCGTGGTCTATCTCCTTTGTGATAGGGACGTGCTTTCTGCCGGTCTTCTTCTCCGAGTCTCTGTTGCTTATGATCAGGTTGTAGTAATATCCCGCATCTTTTCCGTCTTCCTCAAGCACCTTCGGGAGTTCCGCACAGAGTGCCTTCGCTTTGATCCTCCAGTTTCTTTCAAGCGTATCCCTGCGCACCTTGTCCTTCTCCTTTTCATATGTATCCTTCATTATGGTGCAGTCCATGTAGATGTTGTACATGGGGGTGGATATGGCCAGAAGCTTTCCGTTGCAGTCCATGATCGAACCTCTTTCCGGCTCTATGACTGACTTGTATTTCCTTGGCTGGAAATAGTTTACGGTCTCGGTGTCAGGCTGCCAGATGAACTGAAGATAGAATATGCGGCAGATGAGCACAAGCGATGCTGCAAGGAATATACAATACAGAAACCACAGAATCCTGCTGATCCTGTGTCTGTCATCTATATGTGCGTCCTTTCTGCCCATCTTATTATTTCATCTTATCTTAATATATCTGCCGGTTTGTCCGGTGCCTTTACCTCCGAACCATATTCAAGCAGCATGGTTTCCACAGTGCTTATCCTGTTCAGCTTTACAAGGTCGTATGTCTTCTTTGCATGGTCTATCTTCAGCTGCTCTATGGTCTTCTTGTTTGTCTCGACCTTGAGCATTGTCTGTTCGACCTTGAAGCTGAGCCAGATACTTACCCATGCAAGAAAGAACGTATATAGGATGTATGGGAAAAGCTTGTCAACCCTCATACGCAAAAGCAGGTCACCTCTACCGATTGACCTGATTACTTCGACGATGGCGTTTCCCAGTGCCTTCCAGTCGATATTACGTAAGTTGAACTTCATGATTGTCAAGCTTCTTTCTCTGCTATTCTTAATTTTGCGCTGCGCGCCCTTGTGTTGATGGATATTTCGCTCTCCTGGGGCAGTATCGGTTTTCTGTTGACGGCTTTCAGCGGTGCTGTGATGTTGCCATAGAAATCCTTTTCCGCCTTGCCGTCTATGTTTCCTGCCTTGATGAAGTTCTTGACCATCCTGTCCTCAAGCGAGTGGTATGTGATCACGACCAGTCTTCCTCCCGGCTTCAGCGATGCTGCCGCACCGCTCAGGAATTTCTCGAGTGACTTCATTTCCTGATTCACTTCGATTCTCAATGCCTGATAGACCTTTGCAAGGAACTTGTGCTCAGCAAATTTCGGCAGAGCTGTCTCGATGGCCTTGCCCAGTTCTCCGGTGGTCCTTATCTCCTCCTTCTCTCTCGCCTTGCAGATCAGCTGCGCTATCCTCCTGCTGTTGTCCACCTCTCCATAAAGCCTCAGTATCCTTTCGATATCCTCCTGCTCATACCCGTTCACAATGTCGGCTGCCGTGAATTCTGCTTCCTGGTTCATCCTCATGTCAAGAGGCGCCTCATATCTGAAGGAGAAACCCCTTTCGGCAGTGTCGAACTGATGGGACGATACACCCAGGTCGGCAAGTATTCCGTCGATGCCTTCTCTGTATCCCTGGTGGAGTATATGGTTGTGGATCCATCTGAAATCACTCCTTATCAAAGTGAGTCTTTCATCGTCAGGGCGGTTGGCTATCGCGTCGCTGTCTCTGTCGAATGAGATGAGTCTTCCTCCTTCAGAGAGTCTGTTCAAGATCTCTCTGGAGTGGCCTCCTCCTCCGAAGGTTGCATCTGCGTATGTTCCTGATGGTGAGCTGATTAAAGCAGATACGCTTTCATCAAGCAAAACTGGAATGTGGTACTCGGACATGCTCTTTCCTCCTACGGTTAAATACGTCCGGCTATCTTCTTACCCATCTGACGGAACTCTTCAGATGAGAGTTTTCCGCCTTCTATCTCTTCTTTTGCCCAGATCTCCACCTTGTAGTCAACGCCGAGGAATACGACTTCCTTGTCGATTCCGGCCTTGTCAAGCAGTTCTCTCGGGACGGTTATTCTTCCGAGCTTGGCATCAGGAGTGACGGTCACGGTGTCGCTCATATAAGTCCTCCAGTATCTCATGTGGTCTTCGTCGAACGCCAGATCGAGCTTCGATCTTACCGCCTGTGACATGTTTGCCCATTCCTGCCATGTGTACATTTCGAGACAGTTGGAGTACATGTCCTTTCTGATGACAAACTGCATCTGGTCTTCCGGCACCATACACTTGATGGCAGAGGGGATTACCATCCTCCCTTTGTCATCGATTTTTGCTGTATGTCTTCCGAAAAATCCAGTCATTCCGTTGTTCTTATAATAGTGTGGCAAAATTATAAACTTTTTTCCACTTTCTTCCAAAATTTTCCAAAATTTTCCACAAAATTATCAACATCCTTCCCCAGATGCTTTCCGAGTCTGTTTTTGTTTGCACTTGCAAAACTTATTGTTTAAATTTGCAAGGATTTGTATAATACAGAAAACCATATAAACTCAATAACCATGATCAGAAGAGATTTTCTCAAGAATGTCGGTCTCATTGCGGCAGGTGTTGCAATAACGGATCCGTTTGCAATGGCTGCAGAAATGATAGGTGCTTCCCCTGCTGATGATGCGGCTGAAATTTTCACTCCTGACGGAAAGATCAGAGTGGGTATCAGAGACCTGAAGCCATCTACAAACAAGCAGGTTACTGCAATCGTCATCGGAGCAGGTGACCGTGGCGGCACATATGCACGTTACGCAAAGCGTTTCCCTGAACACCTGAAGATCGTAGGTGTTTCTGATATCCAGGAACATAGACGCCACAGAATGGGTGATGCTCATGACATCCCACAGGAACACAGACTCGGACATTACAACGAGGTCTTCGAGCATCCTAAGTTCGCTGATGTGGTTATCATCTCCACACCGGACGACAGACATTTCGAGCCATGTATGAAGGCGCTTGCAATGGGTTATGACGTCCTTCTTGAAAAGCCTGTGGCACAGACAGAGAAAGAGTGCCGCGCAATCCTCAAGCAGGCAAAGAAGTACAACCGTATCGTGGCGGTTTGTCATGTGCTCAGATATGCCCCTTATTTCGTTGCTCTCAAGAAGGTGGTTGAGTCAGGAGCAATCGGTGAGCTTGTAAGTGTTCAGCATATGGAACCTATCCGTTATGAGCATATGGCTCATTCATATGTAAGAGGAAAGTGGAGAGATTCCGAGGCTACCACTCCGATCATTCTTGCAAAGTCATGTCATGACCTGGACATTATCAGATGGATCATAAATAAGCCTTGCACATCTATTGCTGCAGACGGCTCCCTTCATCTTTTCAAGAAGGAGAACGCTCCTGCAGGAGCTCCTCTCAGATGTACTGACGGTTGTCCTCATGAGGCTGATTGTCCATACTGCGCAATGGATATCTACATCAAGAGAAAGGCTCATCTTGGTGTCTTCGACCTTAAGAACAAGAAGGATGATGCAGAGATTCTTGAAAAGCTCAAGACTACCGACTTCGGTCGCTGTGTGTACCACTGTGACAATAACCAGCCTGACCACTATGTGGCTGGGATGACTTTTGAAGGTGGAAAGACTGCAAGTTTCACTATGGATGCCTTCACTCCTTGGGGCGGAAGAAGGACCCGCATCATGGGTACGATGGGATTCATCGAAGGTGATGCCAAGAGCTTTACACTTTGGGATTTCAAGACCAGGACTCCTAAGACATGGTTCATGGAAGTTGAGGAAGTTGCCGAGTACAAGGGTGCAGGACATGGGGGCGGAGACTTTGCTCTGGTAAGAGATTTCGTTGAGGCAATCGCTCTTCAGGATGTGAACAAGCTCAGCAGCTCCCTTGATGATTCAATTGAAAGCCACGTGATGGGATTTGCAGCAGAGAAGAGCCGCAAGTCAATGAAAAAGGTAAAGGTTCAGATGTAATCTG